>Ga0129306_1000693_pt1 | contig 48349 bp, 37 predicted proteins | sample P827metagenome_FD_94438 | JGI IMG/M metagenome (GOLD analysis project Ga0129306, IMG submission 94438) | Capybara group fecal microbial communities from Wisconsin, USA - P827 metagenome | ecosystem: Host-associated > Mammals > Digestive system > Large intestine > Fecal | place: USA: Wisconsin... | reverse complement strand
TTAAAAATGATATAGAAGGGTCTGCACAGCTTGCGACCGGCAAATATGTAAGAGTCAGGGCATATGTGATCGATTCTGCGGACGAGAGAGTATACGGTCCCTGGAGCTTCATCAGGAGCTACTAGGCCGGTAATGAACAGACTTAGTTAATGATAAGGGCACTGTGTTCGTAAAAGGATGCAGTGCCTTTTGTATTGCCATACAGAAAATGTCCTCTGTTTTTGCAATTTAATCTTGTAATTTGGGGCGGTTTCTAGTAGAATAGTGTCGCTGATAAAATTTTGACAAGCCCCGAAAACCGCGTGGTTTACATAATCCGAGGCGATCGAGAGCAGTCGAAATCTAATAAATCTCATATTTTCAGGAGGAAATGAAAATGGCAGTAAAAGTTGCAATCAACGGTTTTGGTCGTATCGGTCGTCTTGCTTTCAGACAGATGTTTGGTGCAGAGGGATTCGAGATCGTAGCTATCAACGATCTTACTTCTCCCGAGATGCTCGCTCATCTTCTTAAGTATGACTCAACACAGGGTCGTTACGCTCTGTGCGATAAGGTTACTTTCGGTGAGGATTCTATCTCAGTAGACGGCAAGAAGATCACCATCTACAAGGAAGCAGATGCTAAGAACCTTCCTTGGGGTCAGCTCGGTGTTGACGTAGTTCTTGAGTGTACAGGTTTCTACACAAGCAAGGACAAGGCTCAGGCTCATATCGATGCAGGTGCTAAGCACGTTATCATCTCAGCTCCCGCCGGTAACGACCTTCCTACTATCGTATACAATGTTAACCATCAGTCACTTACAGCTGATGACAAGATCATCTCAGCTGCATCTTGCACAACCAACTGTCTTGCACCTATGGCTAAGGCTCTTAACGACCTTGCAGCTATCAAGTCAGGTATCATGTGCACGATCCACGCTTACACAGGTGATCAGATGACTCTCGACGGTCCTCAGAGAAAGGGCGACAAGAGACGTTCTCGTGCAGCTGCTTGCAATATCGTTCCCAACTCAACAGGTGCAGCTAAGGCTATCGGCCTTGTTATCCCTGAGCTTAACGGCAAGCTCATCGGTGCTGCTCAGAGAGTTCCTACCCCTACAGGTTCAACAACTATCCTTACAGCTGTTGTAGAGGGTAATGTAACAAAGGAGCAGATCAACGACGCTATGAAGGCTGCTTCTAACGAGTCATTCGGTTACAACACAGACGAGATCGTATCAAGCGATATCATCGGTATGACATACGGTTCACTCTTCGATGCAACTCAGACAATGGTTCTGCCTCTTGAGAACGGCACAACTCAGGTACAGGTTGTATCTTGGTATGACAACGAGAACTCATACACAAGCCAGATGGTTCGTACCATCAAGCACTTCGGAAGCCTTCTTAAGTAATCCGTTACAGATATAGGCTTACGACAATAAGTAATATCAAGGGCTGTCGGTTATACGACGGCCCTTTTTTCGGAGAAAAACAAAATGGCATTTATAGTCATAATGATAATAATAGCGATCGCCATAATCGCTTTAATAGTCAGATACCTGTATGTACAGGCTCATATATTAAGCTCGAAGGAATTTCGTAAGACCGCCGAAAAGCAGACCTTTAAGATGCGTGCCAAGAGCACGGAGATAACCTGTGATTTCTGCGGATGCGTCATAAATACCGCCAAAGAAAAGCGGTGTCCTAACTGTGGTGCGGTCTACGGTGAAGATAAAGAACTGAAAGAACGGTTTCATGTTGACGAGAAGGCTGTTGAGAAGAAAGCTGATGCGGCTGCGAAGGAAGCGGTTGAGAAAGCGCATGCAGAAGGCCTTGAAGTGTTAAAGCATATCCGTATCGCGATTATAGCTTTAGTCGGTGTATTTGTATTAATGATCATATATGCCGGGATCTTTTACAGCAGTCCGTCATCTTCCTATGCAGGCAAATTCCGTGAAAATGAAAAGCTGCAGGACAACGATTATACGGAGTATACACTCATATCCGAACCTAATGTGACGATCTTTGATAAAGAAGGCGTGACAATGCGTCTGGTGAGTGTGTATGCCGATGATGACAACGCAATACTCACTGACGGGATGCGCCATTATAGATTGGGAATATCGCTTGTCAATACACGTAAGGAACCGGTCACTCTGTATTATAAGATCGTCGGGATAAACGGGCGCTGCAAATCACGTCAGCTGGTATACATAGGAAGTCATTTTAAAGCCGGTGCAAAAGTACTTTTTTATGAGAACATATACGGTGAATATTTTGATTCGATCGATGAGCTGGTAGTGGGTGAACAATCACTGAGTATTGTAGATCAGGGTAATTTATACAAGAGCGATGTGATGGAAAAGATCAGGGTAAGCGATAAGGATTATCCGGTCATCACAGATGATGCAGACCTGGGCACCGTGATCTTTGAAAACGACAATGTACGCATCAGAAGTCTTGAAAAAGAAAAAAGAGACAGAGGGTATGATGTGTGGATCGAGAATCTCTCGGATCATGACTACTATGTTGATACATCGGATATGATGATAGATGGCAAGATTCCGGCCTCAAGTTATATACTTTATGATACCGGGCTTCCGGCAGGCTATACGCTTCATCATGATAATGTTTCCTGCCGCGGGGAAGATTTCGAAAAACGAGCAGAAGATGCGCAGGTCGAGTTATCGTTCAGTTTCTCCGACCTGGTAGATCCAAGTAATGATTTTTCGACAGGATTTGTTACCCTTAAGTAGCAGCAGGCGTCGGTCGGAGCCGGTTGCATAAACAGTAGCAAAATCGGCGGTTTTTTGGTAAAATATTGCAGTATGGATGTGATATCCGTTACAGATTCATTCAGATAAGTCGCACATAGCTTTGCGCAGGGAACTATTGATAAAAGGATAAGGTATTATGAACGATTTTATGGACAGCATGGGTGGCAAGAAAGCCAACTACACATTGGATGAGATAGACGAGGCCAAGAAGCGTCAGAAGAGGAAGGGCGGAACCTTCATGGAGAACCTCGAGGCCGTAAGGACGGAGAAGGGCGGCAAGCTGCCCGGTACATCCTCTGTCATGACATCGGCTGAGGTCAACAGTACATTATCTGCAGTCGAGGCCATGAGTGCCAATCTGCAGGCTATGGCAGAGCGTTCGCAGGAAGCGGGCAGTGCAGTGGATGATGTGCAGAGTGTTCTTAAGAACTCTACCGATGATATCAACAAGGCGCTTAAGGAGCTCAATACCAATGTGGAATCGGACTTCGGAGTAGCCACGTCGGCTGCGGCCATATCCGTTACAGCGGACAATCCTGACGTACTTAAGGAATTTAACGGTCTGGCGGAAGAGATCGGGAAGAGTGTGTTCGGCCAGGATGAGTTCATAAGAAAGCTTGTCATAGCATTCAAGCGCCCCTTCGTTTCAGAGAGGGATCATAATGATGCCCTTAACAGTATATTCATCACAGGTCCCGAGTGCAGCGGCAAGCATTATACTTTAGGGCTTACCGTGACGGAACTCAATAAGCGCAGGATCATAAGCGGTGATGCTCCCTATACCATAGATTTGTCGCTCTATCCTTCAGCAGCTGAAGAGAGACTCTTCCTGCAGGATCTCTACTCGGCTCTTCAAAACAAGGCTTCAGTGATCGTGTTTGAGAATATGGAGAACTGCCATATCTCGATGCTGACGCGTATTAGCGACCTTGTGACCACCGGAGAGTGCAGGCTCTCTGAGCGTTACGTGATGCAGAACGGACAGCTTGTAAGCGTGTCCAATGCGCTTGCCGGAGAGACTGTGGGGTCGTTTGAGGCCAAGGGCAAGTATCTTATTTTCATGGGCAAGATGCCGCTTGATAAGCTTGCGGGCATAATGGGTGCACCTTTTGTGAATGCCCTCGGTGACGTATGTTCGACGCAGGCGCTTGATGCCGATGCGATAGATAAGATCAATGCCGTCCTCAAGGACAGGCTCATAGCCCGCTGCAAGAAGCAGCTTGCCTATGATGTGACAACCGACGAGAGTTTTGATACATATATGACATCCCAGACATCACGCAACAGAGGCCTTAAGGGAGTTTTGGATACATATGACGAGACTATCCGTGCTCTGTCTGAGATGAGGCTTGAGAGGGATGATCTGGCAGATAAGAAGCTTACTCTCATATGCAGGGACGGTATGCCGTATCTGACTGCAGAGTCGGCGGCTCCGGCAGATGCTGCATCCGGTTCGGATGACGGTTCGGGAAAAGAGAGTGCGGCTGAGTCTGTGGATGAACTTAAGCTTGGTGACTACCTCCCGACGGGCTATAACGGCGAGGAAGAGGCTGTCGAGAGAGAACTGGATGATATTGTGGGCTTAGACATGGTCAAGGATTATATCAGGAGCCTTAAGGAATACTATGCAATGCAGAAGCGCCGTCGTGAGGAAGGACTCAAGGCGGGTGAGCTCAATAAGCATATGATATTTACGGGTAATCCCGGAACAGGTAAGACTACGATCGCCCGTATCGTAAGTAAGTATCTCAAGGCTATCGGAGTACTCTCGGGCGGACAGCTTGTGGAAGTATCAAGAGGAGATCTTGTGGGCAGGTTCGTGGGTCATACGGCCCCCCTTGTCAATCAGGTCGTTAAGTCAGCCCTAGGCGGTGTGCTCTTCATAGATGAGGCATATTCGCTCTACAGAGGAGAGGATGACAGCTTCGGACTTGAGGCAATAGACACGCTTGTTAAGTGTATAGAGGATAACAGAGACAATCTTATCGTCATTCTTGCGGGTTACTCCAAGGAGATGGCTGATTTCCTTGAGGCCAATTCGGGCCTTAAGAGCAGATTCCCCAATATCATAGATTTCCCGGATTATACTGCGGATGAACTCGCTTCGATCGCGAAGATCACGGCTAAGTCCAAGGGATATGAGATCGATGAAGGCGTAATGGAGCCCATGAAGAAGTTCTATGCGCATGTTCAGGCTACGAATGCAAGAGAAGCCGGCAACGGAAGACTCGTGCGTAATAAGGTGGAAGAAGCTATTCTTAATCAGTCAAAAAGGCTTGTGGCTGAGCCCGATGCGAATATTTCACTCCTTACGGAGGCAGACTTTGAGTTCTAGGATGCTGCAGATTGCGTGACAAGGCGTAAATTGACAGAATAATCTGAAACAAATCATAAACTTTTATTTGTTGACAAACAATTGAGAAAATTATAAAATAGTCTTGCGTGTAAGTGGGGCTATTTTTTGTATTCTGTAATGGGGGGAATTCAAATAATATGTGCGCTTCGGCACCTTCTTCATATTCTTTTTGAAGGGGTGCTGTATTTGACTACAATATTAATCAGGAAAGATCTAAATGGAATCAGCAAATCTTCAGAAACTGGAAATAAAAGCAGAAGTTAACAGGTTGTCAGAGGTATCCGACTTTGTCAAAAGAGTCATGAGCGAGAGCGGATGCAGCAGGGCCATGATCGGGAGCATGGATATTGTCGTGGAAGAAGTCTATGTCAATATCGCTTCGTATGCTTACGATGAGGGCGATACCGAAAGGCCCGCGTGGATCGAATGCGGTGCCGTGGGTGACGACTTTTGTCTTATATTCAAGGACAGGGGCAAGGAATATGATCCTCTCAAAAAGGAGGACCCCGTGATAGGCGACCCCATGAACATGACCATAGGCGGTTACGGGATATATATGGTCAAGACCATAGCGGACGATATCACGTATAAGTACGATCGTGAGAACGGGCAGAATATCCTTACGATCATCAAGAAGATAGAGAAGGCATGACGCCTTGCTATATAAAATGGGACATAGCGGAAAGGAAATTGACTATGAAAATTGAAAAACTTGAATTCTCTGATCTGATCTCGGGTTACGTGAAGCAGTACGACGGTGGCGAATCATTTACCATGAACACCACTGACGGACGCGAATTCAATGTTATCCTGGGGAGTAATCTGTACGCAAGACTGCTGCGTAATCTGGGTGAGCCGTATTCCGATGCGACTGCCATGATCAAGAATCTCTTAAAGCCCGGACAGATGCTTTTCGTATACGGCATATTCTATCCTAACGGTGAGAATAAGGATGATTACGTATTTGAGGCTAAGTGCATCGACTTCCCCGGCAAGAACAAGGACGACTTCAGATTCGAGGAAGAAGACTGGTGGGCTAAGCAGTCTAAGGAGATCTGTGATTTCTTCATCCATTCGCAGTTCCCTGAAGGCGAGATCAATTACGACAACTACAGGACTTCTCTTATGCTTACGGGTGAGAGGAATGACAGCACATATCGTCAGGAGACGGATACTATCTCCCGTATGATCTACGGTATGGCTTCAGCCTATATGCTCACAGGTGAGGAGAGATTCTTAGAAGCAGCTGAGAAGGGCTGTAAGTACATGCAGGATCACCTTAAGTTCTACGATACCGATGAGAACATCGTATACTGGTATCACGGAATAGATGTTAAGGATGGAAGAGAGCACAAGGTATTTGCATCCGAGTTCGGCGATGACTATGATGCCATCCCCATGTATGAGCAGATTTATGCACTGGCAGGTCTTACACAGACCTATCGTATCACGGGTAATCCTTCCGTCTACAGAGACATCAAGATGACGGTTGATCTGTTCGATCACTTCCATGACAAGGAAAGAGGCGGATACTATTCTCATATCGATCCAATTTTCCTTGATCCTCTTGCAGACAGCCTTGGCGGCAATAAGGGCAAGAAGAACTGGAACTCGGTAGGTGATCACGCGCCTGCATATCTTATCAATCTCTGTCTTGCAACCGATGAGAAGAAGTACTGGGATTTCCTCGTTGAGACGGCAGATACTATCACGGGACATTTCCAGGATTATGATAACAGCCCGTTCGTACAGGAGAAGTTCAACGAAGACTGGTCTCATGACTATAACTGGGGCTGGCAGCAGAACAGAGGTGTCGTAGGACACAACCTTAAGATCGCATGGAACCTTATGCGTATCAACAGCTATGCGCCTAAGGATGAATATGTTAAGTTCGCTGAGACGATCGCAGCGAAGATGCCTGAAGTCGGCATGGATATCCAGAGATTCGGCTGGTACGACGTTATGGAGCGTAAGACTTTTGACGGCGAGAACTTCCACCGCTTCGCATGGCATGACAGAAAAGCATGGTGGCAGCAGGAGCAGGGCATACTTGCTTACCAGATCCTCTACGGAATACTCGGTAAGGATGAGTATCTTAAGTACGCGAGAGAATCAGCTGCATTCTATAATTCATTCTTCTTAGATCATGATGACGGAGCCGTATACTTCAATGTACTCAACAACGGTCTTCCTTATCTGCTTGGTACGGAGAGAATGAAGGGCTCTCATTCGATGAGTGCATATCATTCAGTTGAATTGTGCTATCTTTCAGCAGTATATATCAATATGCTTGCTACCAAGAAGCCTCTTGATCTGTACTTCAAGCCGGAGCCGGGTGCATTCAGGGATGATATTCTGCATGTATCTCCTGATATCCTTCCTAAGGGCTCAGTCAAGATTGATTCTGTAACTGTTAACGGAACACCTTGGGATAAGTTCGATGCAGACGCACTCACAGTGACAATACCTGCAACGAATACCGCTCCCAAGATCAAAGTTACGTTAAAGCCGGTATAACCTATGATCAGAATAGATGAATATCCGACACATGAACTAAACGGTATCAAGTACCGCTGCGGTCGTGTTCAGCCGTTCGGAGCCAGCGTCGTAGGTAACTCGGGAGTTAATTTCTCAATCTTTTCGTCAGATGCAACATATTGCGAGCTTTTACTGTTCCATCACGGGATGAGGGAGCCTTTTGCGAGGATCCCCTTCCCGGAGGAATTCAGGATAGGCAACGTATTCTCCATGATAGTCTATGATCTGGACATCGAGGAACTTGAATACGGCTATTGTATGGACGGTCCGTATGATCCCGAGCACGGATACAGGTTCGACCGTTCCAAGATCCTGTTGGATCCTTACGCCAAGCTTGTAAGCGGCAGAAATGTATGGGGTTCGGAGCCTGACTGGGAAGATAAGTTCCAGCATCGCGGCTGCGTTATATTGGAAGATTACGACTGGGAGGGTGATAAGCCCTTAGAGATCCCGATGAAGGATCTTGTCATCTATGAGACTCACGTAAGGAGTTTTACGAGAGATGAATCCAGCGGTGTCAGATACAAGGGCACATTTGCCGGTCTCCTGGATAAGATACCTTATCTTAAGGAACTCGGAGTCAACTGTATCGAACTGCTTCCTATTTTTGAATTCGATGAATTCGAAAACAGCAGGGTCATAGACGGCGAGAGACTCTATAATTACTGGGGCTATTCCACGGTTTGCTTCTATGCTCCTAAGGCGGGATATGCGGCATCAGCTCCGTTAGGACTTGCGGCAGATGAGCTTAAGAACCTGATCAAGCAGATGCACAAGGCCGGGATAGAGGTGATGCTCGATGTGGTGTTCAACCATACTGCAGAGGGTAACGAACAGGGACCCTATATCTCATACCGCGGTATAGACAATAAGACATATTATCTGCTGACACCCGACGGATACTATTATAACTTCAGCGGATGCGGCAATACGATGAACTGCAACAATGCCATCGTGCGAAATTGCATCCTGGATGCTCTCAGATACTGGGTGGCCGATTACCACATAGACGGATTCCGCTTCGATCTTGCATCCATACTTTCAAGAGATGAGAACGGTGCTCCGATGACGAGCCCGCCGCTTCTTGAGACACTCGCGCATGATGCGGTCTTAGGCAAGTGCAAGCTCATAGCCGAAGCCTGGGATGCAGGCGGTCTGTATCAGGTGGGAAGCTTCCCGGCATGGGGAAGATGGGCTGAATGGAACGGTAAGTACAGAGACTGTCTCCGCAAGTTCATCAAGAGCAGCGCCGAGTGCGGACCGGAACTCATATGGAGACTTAAGGGATCACCCGATCTCTACGGTAACAGGAGCGCGGAGGCTTCGATCAACTTCATCACTTGTCATGACGGGTTCACGATGTATGATCTCGTATCATATAACGAGAAGCACAACATGGCCAACGGTGAGAACAATAATGACGGAAGCAACGACAATGACAGCTGGAACTGCGGAGCTGAGGGCGAGACGGATGATAAGGAGATCTTAAGTTTAAGGCGCAGGCAGATCAAGAACGCCGCAGGACTTCTCCTGTTAAGCCGTGGAATACCGATGATCTTATCGGGCGATGAGTTCGCCAACACGCAGTATGGCAACAACAACGCATACTGTCAGGATAATAAGATATCATGGCTGGACTGGGGCAGGCTTAAGGATAACAAGGATATCTTTGATTTCTTCAAGACGATCATAGCATTCAGAGCCAAGCATCCGGTACTGAGACGGAGTGATTTCTATACGGGGATGAATTCCCTCGGTTATCCCGAGATGTCTTTCCACGGATCAAAGCCATGGGAGTTTGATGAGAATTCACCATTCTTAGCGTTCGGCTTCATGTATGTGGAACCTGCCGTTGATTACGGTACCAGGGAGGACTCTTTTATATATTGTGCGGTCAACGCATATTGGGAGAGTGTATCCTTTGAGCTTCCTGCCATTCCCGAAGGAATGGAATGGGAGACCGTCGCTTACTCAGGCGATGATAGAGCCAAGTACGATAAAAACACGGGCAATTCCGTGACACTTATGCCCAGGAGCCTTATGCTCTTACACGGGCACACCAAGAGAAATACTCGAAAAGGAGGAAAGAAAGATGTTTGATTTTAATGTGACTGAGAATGCGGGTGAGGTTGATGTAGTCCTCAAGGGAAGACTTGATGCAACCGTTGCACCTCAGCTTCATGAGGAGATGGCCAAGATGCAGGGCAGTGATATCAAGAAGGTTACCTTCGATGTGAAGGAACTCGAGTATATCGCCAGTGCAGGCTTAAGAGTCATCATCTTTACCAAGCAGAAGCTCGGTGCCGACACGCAGATATTCATGAAGGATGTGAATGACGATGTCAAGCAGGTCATTGAGATGACAGGATGTGACAATTTCGTTACGATCATCTGATCGGAGGCTGCCATGGCTAAAAAGATTGGAATACTGATCGAGAACAGGTTCATTGAGAAAGAGATATTCTACTATCAGTCATATTTCGCCAATGCGGGATTCGAAGTTGTTCTTCTTACAAGACTGTGGGGACAGCCCGGACTGACATTCAAAGGGCTTGAGTATCAGGCAGACATATATGCGGATCACAGCTTCGAAGATCTGTCCGATGATGATCTCAAGGAGTATGCGGCCATCATAGCTCCGGCAGGATATGTATCCGACTATCTCCTCTATGAGGAGAAGCCCGGGGACGTATCTCCGGCCTGCAGGTTCTTAGAGAAGGTCATGAAGGACAAGAGCATTATAAAGGGCTTTATATGTCATTCATTATGGATCGCAGGTCCGATCAAGGATAGCTTTGCGGGACGTAAGGTGACATGCCACAACAATATTCTTTCGCATGTTCGTAATGCTGGAATAGAGTATGTGGATGCGGATGTCAATGTGGACGATGATCTTATCACGGCGAGAACAGGCGGACATCATGCTCCGTTTGCGGAATGTATAGTGAAGAATATCAGAAAGTAGAGGTGAGTGTTATGTATGAGAATGCGATAATCATACGTGAAAAGCTGCGTAAGAAAAAGACGGGTGAAGGTATCCTTATGCAGGAACTCGGCAGAGGCGTAAGGATGAACGGTCTGCACTGGAACATGGAAGACGGTGCCATAGTTGACTGGCATAAGCATGAGGCAGAGCAGTTCGGATATGTCATCAAAGGCGGCTTCAAGATATGGTTTGAGGAAGAAGAATATGAGATACATGAGGGTGACTGCTACTTCGTTCCGCCCAATGTCAATCATAAGTTCATCGCTTTAGGCGAGACTGAGGCGATCGACCTGTTCAATCCCATCAAGGAAGATATCCCCAAGGAGATAGAATAGGACAGTAAGTATCCGGGTTGTTTAGGTTGCGATGCAACTTAAAATAAAAAAGGTAAAGGAGAATACAAAATGGGTAAATTAAAAGTACTGGTTTTAGCAACTAACTACGGTTCATGGGGTGAGGAGCTCCAGGCACCCTGGGATGCGCTTAAGAAGGCGGGTTATGATCTTACACTTGCCACACCTAAGGGACTTAAGCCCCTTCCGCTTCAGATAAGCGTAGATCCCGATTTCGTGGACATCGTTCAGAACTACAAGACCAATCCTCCGGATGTATGTGCCCGTATCAAGGAACTGGTAGACGGTGATGAGTGGGCTCATCCCATCAAGATCAAGGACGCTAAGATGGCTGATTATGATGCTATCGTCCTTACGGGCGGACTCGGAGCAATGATCGACCTGGCCAATGATTACAATACTCATAAGCTTCTTCTTGATGCTTTCTACGATGACAAGATCATCGGCGCTCTTTGCTACGCAGTTGCAACATTGGTATTCTGTCGTGATCCCAAGCAGGATTACAAGTCTATCGTATATGGCAAGAACATCACTGCTCATCCGAGAGCATGGGACTTCTACGGACCGGATATGGCTGCATCATATGAACTCTACGGTGAGACACCTGATAACAAGCATACTGACGTTATCACACCCGGTTTCCTGTATCCCGTAGAAGACCTTATCAGAGATGCCGTAGGTCCTAACGGTAACTGTATTGCAAGAAACAGCACAAGCCGTGACGATCAGGAGGCTAATTATTCATGGCCTTTCATCACAGCTGCTTCTGTTGAGTCTTCAAGAGCTTACGGCGACCTCATTGTTAAGGTGCTGGATAAGATCGTTGCAGGAGAAGATGTTAAGAACCAGAACATCCACGTATGATCAATATAATGTAAATTGATAATTGGGGCAAAGTGGCAAATGAGCACAAATGCGGCTTTGCCCCATTGATTTAAGGTGTTAAGGGAATACAGATCAAAATATAAAAATGTTTGGAGGTACGGATATGCCGTGTATTACAGTTCAGAGTCTGGAGCTTGCAGAGGTTCAGCGTAAGAGAATAGCAGAAAAATATATAGAGATCTTTTCGGAAGAGACAGGCGTGCCCAAGGACAGGGTGTATCTGTTCTTTGACGGTTACAAACTTGACGAAGCCGCTACAGACGGTAAGTTATTTACTGACAGAGGTATCGGCCCCATAAGAGGAAAATTCAACGAAGAGGAGTGGAATAAATAATGGATGTTAATCAGGCGATTGTTAAGATATTAGAGGAGACAGGCAGAGTCTCTCACGTGTTTGGAAGTACCGGACAGGTCAATGCATCCATGCTTCTTGCACTCAGAGATTCGGATAAGATAGATACGGTTGTCGTAAGGAATGAACAGGCTGCATCATTTATGGCATGCGGCTATACCATGTTCAATCCCGACAATCTGGGCGTGTGTTTTGCTACAGGCGGTCCCGGAGCTTTCAATTTGTTCTCGGGAATGGCTGTGGCATATTCTGACTCACTTCCAATCATCGGTATCACGGGTTATGCATCAGCGAACGTAAGAGGAAAGGGCTGTCTTAATGAGTCATCAGGCTTATCGCGTACTCCTGATTCTCACAAGATGTTCTCGGCTACTACCAAGAAGTCGTACATCGTCGAGGATGCGTCGCAGATATGCGATATCATGGAAGATGCGATCAATACGGCATTTAACGGCCGTCCCGGTCCGGTGCACGTACATGTACCCAAGAACATAACCACGGCAGAGGTGCCCAACTTCAGATCCATCAAGCTTGATATCAAGCCAGTTAAGGCAAAGGAAAAGGCTGCGGAAGAATTCGCTGCACGTCTAATAAAGGCGGTCGAGAAGAAAGAGAACGTTCTTCTCTTAGTGGGCTACGGATGTATAAGAGCGGGTGCCAAGGATGCGCTCCTTAAGCTCGTGGATGACTATAAGATACCGTTTGTGACAACGATGGATGCCAAGGGTTATCTGCCTGAAGATCATCCGTTGTCTTTAGGCATATACGGTACGACAGGAGACCCTGCCGCAATGGACTACTTTGACAAGGCAGATGTAGTGCTGGCTGTCGGCAATTCATTTGCGGAAAATGCAACATTGCTGTTCAAGGAAGATCTCTATGACGGTAAGACTCTCATGCATATCAATATAGATCCCCATGAGATCAATAAGGTATATGCCGCAGATCTTTCGATGGTATCGGATGCCAAGGCCGGTCTTGATGCGGTCGTTGCATGCATGGATAAGATACGGGGCGGAGTGACACCTGTTGCACCTGTTTTTGCGGCCGATAAGAAGAAGTGGTTCGATATGCCCAATATCGGCGAGACGGAAAAGATGCATCCGGCAGATGTTGCGCGCGCGATATCGGAGGTTGCACCCGAGAATGCCATCGTGATGGGCGATGCGGGCTCGCATATGCTGTGGTTGTCAGAGTACATGAAGCTTGCAGGCAATCAGAGATATCAGAATCCCGGTTCATTCGGTCCCATGGCAAGTCATACCAACGGCTGTATCGGTGTTAAGTGTGCCAATCCTGACAAGGTTGTCATATCCGGTTCGGGTGACGGCTGCTATCTGATGGCAGGATTTGAGCTTCTGACCGCAGTGCAGAACAATATCCCCGTTGTATGGGTAATCTTCAATAACGGTGAGTTCAATGTCATCAAGAAGTTCCTTCTTAACATGTTCAACGAGCATGCATATATGCAGTTTATGAATCCCGATTATGTTGCATTTGCAGAGAGCTGCGGCGCAACAGGCATGAGAGCAACGAATAAGGAGGAACTTGAGGACTGCTTAAAGAAGGCGATCGCACTCAACAAGCCTGTTGTGATCGATGCAGTGATCGACGGCGAAGTATATGCGAATATGAATAAGTCGATGTAAAGACAAAAGTGACAGAAGTGTCATATTCTGCCGGGTTACATATGCGGCATTTGCACAGGAGGGTATGGTAATGGTATATCCAGATACATGCGGTACAAAACAAAGACCGGGATGCATACTTACTGACAGGTCTGATACCACACTTATAAACAGGGACGATCTCTACATCGGAGCGGCAGACTCTTTCGTTTTTAAGAGAGAATCAAAGATCATAGTCATGGGCAGGCAGGAGGTAGAGGCAACTCTTGATCTTACTGCTCTGGGAACTGCGGTGATCGATACATCCGGGGATTTTCCGGTTGCCGATACATCAAGGCCCGTGGCGGGAACAACCGTTATCAATGAGGGGTATATAGAAGTTCATACTAAGCACCTTTTTGAAAAATACAAGGATCTTATACAGGATCCCGATCATCCTGACCGTCCTTACAAATACTTAAGGATCATTGTGATGAATGCCGGTGTCAACAGCCAGGTTATCAATAAAGGCAGGATAGATGTTTATTTTGATCATGATCAGAGTAATAAGTCTACTGTCTATGTGATGGCACTTAACGGAGGAAAAGGTTCGACTCTTATCAATTACGGTTCGATCTGTTTCCACGGAAAGGGCTCCGTCAATACAAGAATGAGAGGAATGGCTACCTTCGGTGATAACGTTAACTGCATTAACTGCGGAAAGATGTCGGTGGATGTAGAGTGTCTTGATGATGCAAGACTGATCACTACAGGCGGCAGCCGTGCCAATATCATAAATGACGGTATCATGGATATGAAGGGGCCGGGACGTGTGATAGGAATGACAAGATACGGTGATTCAAACCTTATCAATAACGGTATGATGAATATCACTACGGTCGATTATCCGGCAGCATCGGGCATTAAGAAAATGTGTGCGGGCTGTGCGATGTTTGAACCTCTTAACAGAAGCAGAACTTCGATACCTCCTATGATCAACAGAGGCAATATCCTGCTTAAGAGTGAGAGTACCGGGGCAACGCCTCCGGACAGACTGCTGCTTGGAATGTATATTGATATAGCATCGGCCGATGCCAACAGATTAAAACCAAGCATCATCAATGAAGGACTTATTAAGATCGAAGAGAACGGACCGGTGAAGATAAAAGCCGCAGAGGCAGGTTTTATCTTCAATCAGTGGGCAAACGTTCCGGAAGATACGCTCTGTCATATAAATATCGGAAAGTGGAAGACTACGCTGCGTGATTTTGCTTCTGAAAAGAATCTCTTCATAGGTGAGGGCGTGAGCGTCAATTACGGCGCTGCGGAGCTCGTACTTGTGAAAGATAAAAAAAAGGAAGATGATCAGGGCGAAGTGTCCGTGGCTGCAGAAGCATTGTTCTGCCGCCTGAGCGAAAAGCTCAGGTATGAGTCCGAAAACTACGGAGCGATCAAAGTACGTGCGGCGGATCCGCAGACATTCGAAACCGTGAGAAATACGGATTCAAAGACTGTATTACTTAAAAGAAAGGACGAAGCTTGACTTATGGTAAATAAGGATACGAACAGAAATACATCCATGATCGTCGGCGCGGGCGGGTATGCGGTCAATTACGGGCATATCGATGTGCGCAGTCCGGAAGATGAAGGATGCTTTCGCTATAGTTATACAAATGTTCCCAACAATCCCGGCGTATGGGTTCAGAATGTCTGCCTGACTGCAATGGCTGCACTTGAACCGAATCCCGAGAGACCGGATGAGATGCAGTTTGCATCAGGTGCGACCCTCATAAACCGCGGAACCATCGATATCCATTTTGATGAAGTATACAGATTCTATATGGAGCAGAAGGCCGCAACGGATGCACCGGATGATTTCCGCTTTGATACGGTAAGATGCTTTGCAATGTTAGCAGGAGCCGATTCGCTTCTTATCAATGAGGGAACGATCAATGTCTATCTCGATCAGGATATTGAGGCGATAGTATCGCTCTATGCCTGTGCCGTATGGGCCAATGCAGGCTCGCTTATGATAAACCGCGGTGATATCAATTTCATCGGAAACGGTTCTTACCAGAGTTTTGTCAGAGGTATCGGAAGCATGGCAAGTGATCTTCAGGTCATCAATGAAGGAACGGTGACGGTGAAGCTTGACAGAGCTTATCAGACAAGGATACTGCATACCGCGGGTAAGGGCGGAACATTGCTTAACCGCGGAAAGATATCCATAGATACATGCGGAAGGATAATGGTCATCGGTGCACTTATGGGCACGAGGATGGAAAATGACGGTGAGATAGATGTTGTTTCCCATTCCGTATTTATAAAAAACATTGTTCCGTATCATTATCAGTTTGATCCGCTTGCCACGGCTTTTTATGAGCATTTCCTGCCCAATGACGAACCGACGTCTCCGATGGTCAACCGCGGGAAGATAAGTGTTAAGCTTGACGGTTCTGAATTGTCGGGAGATAACGCAGTCGCATTTGCGTTTTATCTTATGCAGATTGGCGCCAGTGATCACGAGACACCGAACCACAGGATCATTAATGACGGTATGTTAAAGATCACGCAGTCCGGACCGAAGAAGTATCTTACGGCCGATGTGGGCGTCAATATCCAGGCACCGGGTGACAATGTATTTAACGTAAAGGTTGAGAACTGGAACACGGAGGGCAGAGATGCGGATACGAAACTCTTTGCATGCCGAAGTGCCGCATTTGATCTTACGGACATGTCTGAAGAAATAGACAGAGACGGCTGTGTATATCAGATACCGGCTTCGAAGGAAGCAGGCGAAAAAGTCGTGATAAGAAAGTGAGGGTGGGAATATGATAAATAATCCGGAAAAGACAACAGACGGGATCCGTACTTCAGCGGGCTCTTACCTGGTCAATAAAAAGCACATAATCATCGGAAAGCCGGCTGCGACCTGTGTTGCGGATATCCAGGAAAAAGCCGTGGCTGCAGGCCAGATCTTAAACGGAAGGAACATAGCCTTATACGGAATGGCCGCACTGACCGATGATGCGGAAGATCCCAAGAGGCAGCATCTTGCGCCCAATGCCACTCTTATCAACGAAGGTATCATCGAGATATACCTTGATGAGATGGTAAAAGCATACAAGGATCAGATTCAGGCAAACAAGGATGATACATCCCGTCTTTACCGTTTTGTTAAGATCTTTGCGATCGCCGCGGGTAAGGATTCAATGATAGTCAATGAAGGCACAATTCGCATTCATTTTGACCAGGAAGACGAAGATACTCCGGTATACTGTGAGACTCTTGTAGCAGGAGAAAAGTCTACGATCATTAATAACGGTACGATAGAGCTTAAAGGCCGCGGGACATTTGCCACACAGGCCCGTGCCATTGCCGTACCGGCCGATAATGTCACGATAATCAATAACGGAAATATAGTTGCCGACATCGAAAAGACATCGACAGTCAGGCTCCTGGCAACAACCGGTAAGGGCGGATCGATCGCCAACTACGGTCAGATCGACGTTAAGTCTTCCGGAAGACTTATGACGATCGCAAGATTTGCCGATACGCATATCTTAAATGCAGGAAAGGTGAACATTGACTTTATGGCTCACTTTATTGAGCAGAAGGTTTCTTTCCTCTTCCAGTCATATCCGCTCGCATGCGGCATATACGAGCACTGTATGCCGAACGAGAGCCTTCTTCCGCCGCTTATCAACAGCGGAGAGATCAATATAAAGCTGCACGGCAGTGAAGAGTCCACTGACAAGGCGGTCGCTTTCGGAATATACAGTGAGATGGTCGGAGAGGAAAAGCAGGTTCACAGATTTGAGAATACCGGTAAGATCAATGTGACAAGCGACGGGCCTTATGAGCTTACGACGGCAGAGCTCGGCTGCAATATCCAGTCTGCCAAGGATTATCCTTATGATATAAAGATAGGAGAGTGGAATACCTCAAACAGGGATTTTGCAAAAACAAAAGACCTGATCTTATGTAAGAGCGGACGCGTAGATCTTTCCGAAGCCGCATTTACGATAGAAGGCGGCAGCGGCACATTTACGGCGCAGGACCTTGTCGCACAGACCGCTGCGGGCAAAGAAGCAGGTGACACATTTGTCATTTCCGGATCGGAACAGATGAATATTGAATGTAAGTAACGGAGGAATTCGGGGATATGGATAATGGATTATATCAGGGTCTGAATGTATCGCTGGTAAAAGAGCCGACAGAGCAGTCAGTAAGATCAAATAATGCAAAAGCCCGGACCGGGATGGAGGGAAACACATTTGTGATCTGCGTTCCGCTTGATGAACTCGAATGCACAGCTGCCTCAGAGCCTGAGCACGGGAGGCATAAATGGATATGGCTTGATGTCGATACCGGACTAAGGGACGGCGGATGGCTTGACGGGCTGACTCTTAATGAACGCGAACTTACGGTAAGCGCGCAGGAAAAGGAAATGTGCGGAAATGAGGACGGTCATTTCATTTTCTGCGTTCCGACAGAGGCGTTTGTCAGAAATGACAGAACATATAAGCTTAAGATAAAAAAGGATGGCGCTCCGGATGCTTCTGTCGATATCAAAGTAAGGAATACATCTGCGATGAAAGTAGCCGCATATCTCCCAACTTCCGAACAGATATTGAAAGCGGAAGAGCGCGCCAAGGTTCCGGCATTCAACAACGGCAGTTCCGTGTTGAGCGCAGAGGGCAATGTTTTTACGATCTGCACACCGCTTGACGAATTAAAGCCAAGTATATCGGTTGTATATCCGGAACGCGGTATGCACAGCTGGATATGGGTGGATATAGATACCGGATTAAGATCGGATGACTGGAACGGTTCCGAGGAAAAAGGTGACCGGCTTTCGCTTAACGGAATGCCTGTAATGGCAAGCAGGACCGAGCATGCAGGAGAGGTCAGCGGTAAGCTTAGCGGAGATCAGAACGGTCATACAACGATATACCTTCCGGTAGACGTGATCGAAAAGGAACCCAAGACATTTTTACTTACAAAACCCGGATACAAGCCGGCAGCATTTACCGTCAAGGTTAAGAATACATCAAATCAATCCGTTTGAAAGGAGAATAGATCATAATGCTGAAACTGTATTTTAGATATCTGAAAAGGTATTCCGGGAAGATGGTGCTGATACTGTTGTTCACCGCGATCTTTACTGCAACGACAATGGCACTTCCTACCCTGAGTAAGTCTGTTATCGACGGAGGAGCGATAAGCGGAGATACGGCACAGATCACGAAATATGCGGTCATCATGCTTATCGTCGCACTCATTTCCGTAGTAGCGGGTGTGTCAAGCAACTTTTTTACATCGGGCGTTGTCATGGCATCCACAAGAGATATGCGCAATTCGCTTTTTGAGCGAGTGATCCGCTTTTCTCAGGAAGATGAGAATAAGATAGGCACAGCATCCCTGATAAGCAGACAGAGTAAGGATATACTCACGTCGCAGACGATAATGCTGCAGATGTTTCAGATGATGCTTCAGGCACCGCTTATGTGTATCGCCGGCATATTGCTCGCGATATCAACATCCCCTGCGCTTTCATGGATCATAGCAGTCCTTCTTCCTTTGGCAGCCGTTACCATGGCAGTCGCTATTAAGCGTACACAGCCGATCTTCAGAGCCAATCAGAGGAAGCTTGACCGTGTTAACGGGGTTATGAGAGAGACACTTACGGGTATGAGAGTCATCCGTGCTTTTAACAGAGAAGGCTATGAGACAGACAGGTTCGCGGATGTCAGTGACGACCTGACAAACAACGTGAAGAAAGGATATAAGATCATGAATCTTATCCTTCCTGCGATCATCTTCTTAGCTAACGGATCAAATATCCTTATCCTCGGCTTCGGTGCCGATTATATGAAAAAAGGACTTGCCACCTACGGTGATGTGCAGGCATTCGTTCAGTATACAACGATGATACTCATGGCATTTATGCTCTGCTCGATGTTCCTTATGATGATACCCAATGCACAGGCATCGGCAGAAAGAATAAATGAAGTATGGGAAGTTAAGCCTTCGATAGTAGAAAAGGAAGATCCGGTAAAACTCCCCGAGGTCGGAAATGCGGAGATAAGTGTAGAGCATGTCTCATACAGATTCCCGGGAGCATCTCAGAATGTGCTGACGGATATATCATTCAGTGCAAAAGCGGGACAGACAGTTGCCATAATCGGCGGTACCGGTTCGGGCAAATCAACGCTTCTTAATCTCCTTTGCAGGAATATCGATGTAACGGAAGGAAGCATTAAGATCGATGGAGTGGATGTGCGTGATGCAGCTTCGGATGATCTCAGATCTCACATTTCACTTGTGCCGCAGAAGGCCTTCCTTTTTGCGGGATCAATACTTGAAAATGTACGTTACGGCAAACCTGATGCTACGGAAGAAGAAGTAAAGCATGCGCTTGACATCTCTCAGTCGAGCGAGTTCGTGGATAAGAAGGAATACGGAATGTATACATATATCGCACAGGCAGGAACCAATGTATCGGGTGGTCAGAAGCAGAGGCTTTCGATCGCCAGAGCGCTTGTGCGTAAAGCTGATATATACATGTTCGATGACAGCTTCTCGGCCTTGGATTTCAAGACTGATGCCAAGCTCAGAAAGGAACTGTCAGGTGAACTGAAAGACTCGATAATGATAATAGTTGCCCAGCGCGTGAGCACGATCAAAAATGCAGACAGGATAATCGTGCTTGAAGAGGGTAAGGTTGTCGGTGACGGAACACATGATGAACTTCTTGCTTCCAACAAGGTTTATCGTGAGATCGCAATGTCACAGCTTTCTGAAGATGAAGTGAAAGGAGCATGAGTATGAAACTAGACAGACTTCCGCCTCAGGCCCAAAAGAAGATCGAAGCTGTGATGGCACAGATGCCCGAAGGGCAGCGCGAGATGTTTCTTAAAAAGATCGAGAGTATGCAGCCTGAGCAGATAAAAGAAATGCTGCAGAATATGAGCAAAATGTCTCCAGAGGAGAAGATGGCTCAAAAGGAAAAACTTAAGAATATGACGCCGGAACAGATGGCGGAGATGAGCAAAAACGAAGAAAAGAAGCGCCAGATGCAGCAGAAGATGCAGGAAATGGCTGCTTCAGGAAAAGGCGGCGGCGGGGGAAAAGGCCCCAAGGCCAAGGATTTCTCGGGTACTTTAAAGAGGCTCATAAGCTATAAAGAGGGGATGAAGCCCAAGATCACGCTTATCGTCGTGTTCTCTGTCATAGCTACAGGATGTACGGTACTTGCTCCTTATATCCTTGCCAAGGTTCTGGATATCATTCAGGGCAAGGTCACAACCGGGCAGGAACTCAGCTGGGTTGGTATCACAAGGACACTCGTGGTACTCGGACTGCTGTATGTACTTAATACCGTTCTTTCGATGACGCAGGGCAGAATGGTAACCACGGTTACCCAGGAAACTCTTGGAAAGCTCAGAAAAGATGTCAATAAGAAGATAATGAAACTCCCGTTTTCTTACTTTGATTCAAATTCAACGGGAGACATACTGAGCAGACTTACCAATGATATAGACAATATCGGTAATGCGTTCCAGCAGACGGCGGTCCAGTTTATCCAGAATATCGTTACGATAGTCGGATGTCTGGTATTTATGTTCGTCCTGTCATGGAAGCTTACGCTTCTCTGTCTCATAACACTTCCGTTTACGATCATCGGCGGCAGGATGATAATGGCCAAGTCGCAGAACTATTTCCGCGATCAGTGGAAGACCCTCGGTGAACTGAACGGACTTGCTGAAGAGACCTTCAGCGGCTTAAATGTCATAAGGGCTTTCGGTTATGAGAAAAACAAGATAGATGAATATCTTACACAGAGTGAACAGCTCTACAGGGCATCAAGAAAGGCCCAGTTCCTTTCAGGCATCATTCAGCCCGTGAGTTCGATATTCAATAACATCGCTTATATCCTGATCTGCTGTCTCGGTGCATTCTGGGCACTTACGGGTTCAGTATCGATAGGAACTATCACTGCCATGATCCAGTATCAGAAGCAGTACAGCAACCCCGTGACACAGATCGCAACGGTTTTAAATACTCTCCAGTCTGCGGTAGCTTCTGCAGAAAGAGTATTTGAAGTCATTGATGCGAAAGAAGAGGAAGAGACATCAGATAATTACAGGAAGCTTGATAATGTGGAAGGCAATATTTCGTTTGAGCATTTAAAGTTCGGTTATCTGCCTGATAAGCTTCTTATGACGGATATCAATGTGGATGTTAAGAAGGGTCAGATGATTGCCATCGTTGGACCTACCGGAGCAGGTAAGACGACACTTGTTAATCTGCTTATGAGATTCTATGAGCCTAACGGCGGTCAGATCAAGATCGACGGAATGAACATCAGGGATATGACACGTCAGGACCTTCGAGATATATTCGGTATGGTACTTCAGGAGACCTGGCTGTTCTCGGGAACCATACATGACAATATCGCATACGGTAAGGACGGCGCAACCGAAGATCAGATCATGGCTGCAGCCAGGGCGGCACAGGTTGAATTCTTCTTTGATACGATGCCTGACGGATATGACACGATGTTAAATGAAGAAGCATCCAATATCTCACAGGGACAGAAGCAGCTTCTTACGATCGCCCGTGCGATGCTTGCAGATCCTCCGATCCTTATCCTCGATGAGGCGACAAGCTCTGTCGATACAAGAACAGAGGCTATGATACAGGAGGCAATGAACAATCTCCTTAAGGGAAGAACGAGCTTTGTCATTGCTCACAGACTTTCAACAATAAAAGATGCGGATCTTATTCTCTACATGGAGAACGGTAATATAGTTGAGCAGGGCAGCCACAACAGTCTTATGGAAAAGGGCGGCAAGTATGCCGAACTCTATAACAGCCAGTTTGCACAGGAGTAAAGACATGATAACATCAACCGCAAGAGATTATATCAAGCCGGAGTGCGTCGATGAATACTACAGTCTGATATTCGAACTCATCGACAGAACAAGAGAAGAGCCCGGCAACATATCCTATACTCTGTATGCTGACTCGGAGCATCCCGGTGAGCATGTGCTCATTGAAGAATGGGAAGATCAGGCAAGTCTTGATGCACATTTTAAAACCCCGCACTTTACGGGGATAGTACCGCAGATACAGAAGCTTCAGAGTGCACCGAGCATTGTGAACGTGTATTCAAAGGTAAAGTAAAAACTGATATGATAAGATACTAAGGTGAAAAGTCGCCACATATCCATGGCGGCTTTTCAACGGATAAGGACTATGATACGGAAAGGGGTAATTCATGGCAAAAACAGGCGGAAAAGATAATACCAACAGAACGATCATTCAGTACTATGAATGGTATGTGGAAGGCAATCATGTACTTTGGAACAAGTGTAAGGCCCAGGCCAAAAGGCTGGCAGAATTCGGAATAACCGATGTATGGCTTCCTCCGGCATATAAGGCAGGATTCATAGAAGATAACGTGGGCTATGCAGTATATGATATGTATGATCTCGGCGAGTTCGATCAGAAGGGTCTTCTTAAGACCAAGTACGGTGGCAAGCAGGAATACCTGGATTGTATAAAGGCTTTCCATGATGCGGATATAAGAGTACTGGCGGATGTGGTGCTCAATCACAGGGTGGGTGCCGATGAATTCGAAGATGTTCAGGCCATAAAGGTCAACCCCAATAACAGATACGACAACTGGTCGGATCCTTATACCATCTCGGCAGCCACGGTATTCAATTTTCCGGGCAGAAAAGGTAAGTATTCCAAGTTTACATGGAATCACACGCACTTTACCGGAGTTGATTGGGACAATAACGAGAGACAGACCGGTAATATCTATAGATTCGCCGACAAGAACTGGGCGGGCGACGTGAGCAGTGAGATGGGTAACTTTGACTATCTCATGGGTGCGGATGTCGATGTATATAATCCTGAGGTTAAAGAGGAACTTGAGAACTGGGCCAAATGGTATCTTGAGACCACGGGCGTTGACGGATTCAGAATGGATGCGCTCAAGCATATAGGTGCGTCGTTCATGAAGGAATATATCGCCAAGGTAAGAGGTTATAAGAAGGGTGAGGAGTTCCCGGTGATAGGAGAATACTGGCACGGAGACATCAACATGCTGCTTAATTACCTGGATCAGGTGGACGGATGCATGGGCTTATTCGATGTGCCTCTCCACTTCAATATAAGACAGATGTCTTATGCAGACGGCAACTACAATATGGCGGAGATATTCAATAATACTCTGTTGCAAAGACGTCCTGAAAATGCTATAACATTCGTTGACAATCATGACTCTCAGCCGGGTCAGTCACTCGAATCATTCGTCAATACATGGATGAAGCAGGTTACATATGCGTTGATTCTGCTTCATAAGGACGGTATCCCCTGTGTCTTCTACGGGGATCTCTACGGAATACCTTGTACAAGAAATATCCCGATCCCGAGACTTCGTACTCTGATACGCGTACGTCACGATTATGCATACGGAGAACAGCATGATTATATAGATGATTATGATGTGATCGGCTGGACCAGAGAAGGCGATAAGGATCATCCGGGTTCCGGAATCGCAGTTCTTTTATCAGACAAGCGTGACGGCGGTAAGAGGATGTATGTAGGCAAGCAGTTTGCGGGCAAGTGCTTCCGTGACTGCATGCGCAAGATAAGAGATGTGGTGACGATCGATGAGGAAGGCTTCGGCAACTTCACGGTTCAGGGCTTTTCATCAGCCGTATGGGTCACCGAAGAAGCTTATGAATATCTTGTGATCAACGAAGATTAATGAAGACTAACGATAAGTTCATCAACAGAATACTGCGAAAGTATCTGGTCCCTACGATACTTACGATCCTTGGCACAACGATCACGGCCTTCATAAACAGTATGATCGTAGGTTATAAGATCGGACACGATGCGCTGGCCGCGACGAATATCATAAGTTCGTTCACGTTTCTGTTTGCGATGATAGGGTGTCTGATAAGCATCGGCGCCTCGTCCGCGGCTTCAGTGGCCATCGGTAAGCGTGATAAGGAAAAGGTGGAAAAGTTCACTTCATTTGCGCTCGTGACTTCCATAGTGATCCCGCTTATCATATCTGCTTTTATCATGCTCGTCATCAAGGGGTTCATGCGGATGCAGGGAGTGGACGGAGTATTGTATGACCTCGCCTATGAGTATGCGAAGATCATGATACCGTTCGGATTCCTGACCACACTCATGTATTATCCGTTCAATTTCTTAAGACTTGACGGAAGAGCATCGCAAGCCGCATTCATATTCGGCCTGATGACGGCGCTTGACATTATACTTGTCATAGTGTTTGTCTATGCGGGGTTCGGTCTCACCGGAGTCGGTGCAGCCGTGATGATCAGTACGGCTGTTGCGGATGCTTTCGGTATTCTGTATCTGTTTAAGGATAAAAAGGGAACATTAAAGCTTAAGAGATTTAAGATAAGTGATATCGGCTGGCTTTCAAAGGATGTATGGTCCCGGGGAAGTGCGGCAGGACTTAATAATCTGTGCAACATGTTAAGGACGATGATCCTTAATGCATGGATATTAAAGTTTTACGGAGCCGACGGCGCAGCTGTTTTTGCCGTTGCCTGTTCAGTCATCAATCTGACATCCGCAACCGTGTCGGGAAGCGGACAGACCATCTCTCCGTTAGTCGGAGTGTTCTATGGGGAGAGAGATTCCGAGAGCCTTAAGATGCTCATGAAGAGCGGTGTAAGATACAGTGTGATCCTGCATGTCGTTCTTCTTATTCTGGCCTTCCCTACGGCAACGTTTTTGGCAACAGCCTTCGGTATGCGGGATCCCGTGTTGGCTTTGGAAGCATCCTCAGCCATCAAATGGATATTCGTAAGCCTTATACCGGCAGCTATTCTGAATGTTTTTATATATTACTATTCAACGCTTAAAAAGGTGGTCCTCTCATGCACGCTGGTGCTCATGAGAGCATTGCTGTGTGTGCTCCTGTTCTTTGCACTCTTTATCTTCAGCGGCCATGATGACAGGCTGTATTCATCATTCCTTTTGGCGGAGTCGGCCACACTTGTCTTCATGGCGGTCGTCGGCCTGATATCGGGTAAGAAACATTCAAGAAAGGACGGCATCCTGTATATCGATGAGATGCCCGAAGAATGCTATGTGTCATTCTCGGTAGACAGCTCTACTGAAGGAGCGGTCGAAGCATCGCGGAGGATGACCGAGTTCTGCAACGAGCATAATGTTGACAGTAAATACAAGTCGTTTCTGTCCATGGCACTTGAGGAACTGCTCATAATAATTGATGAACAATGCCTTAAGGGAGCGGCGGAAGAGTACGTCGATGTCCGTATATACATGGATGAAGACGGCCTTATCTTAAGAGCCAGATACGGCGGTATCAAGTTCGATCCCATGGCGTGGTATATAGATAAGTGCAATACCATGTCTTATGAAGATATGCTGCTTGATGATGCACTGGGCATGAAGATGATAGTCGGCAAGTCTACCGATATCTATTATCAGAATACATTTGGAACCAATAATCTTGTTGTGGTATTGTAGTTATGAAGCTGAATCTTGAGATCACGGATGAAAAGAAAGTAACACTCACGTCAAAAGACGGTGTGACGAAAGAATTCCTGATGCGGCCGTACAGAGTCGGGGATGAGAACGGTATTAAGGAGATAGTAACGGAGGAGTACGGACAGAGTTACTTCAAGAAAGACTTCTATGATCCGGAATTGATAAAGAGAGATGCGCTGGGTGACAGATACAGATTTTTTGTCGCTGAGGCAGACGGTATACTGGCGGGACTTGAGATATTCCATGTATTTGCATCTGACGAGGACTATCTTGAACCGGCTTCGCAGATACTTCGCAAAAGCTATCGCAACTACGGTCTTGCAGCCGCGATGGTTGACTACACCTTTGAGATAGCTAAGAGGATGGAGCCCTCGGCACTGTTCGTTCATGCGGTGACATTTCATATCTCCACACAGGCGGTATGCGAAGATTACGGAATGGTACCGACGGGATTCAGACTTGGAAGCTTTCTGACTGAGAAGATGCAGAACAGTTATGCCCTCGGTAAGTGCGATAAGTATTCTGAAGGAATAATGATATATCCGATAGCCGGAAAAAATGCGGGGACATTAAATATCCCTGAAGAAGTCCGGGATTTTGCGGATAAGATATACGGACGCCTGGGAGTTGAATACCGGATCGCGGATGTTCCGTCTGAAGCGGAGCTTAATGACATCCGCAAGTCCATGCTCGCTAAGAGCAGACTGGATATAAAAAGGGACAGCGATCAGCGCCTCGTATCAGTCAGGGTACTTTCGGAAGGAAGAGATATCCCGGATGTTATGAGGAATATCGTAGAATCATTCGGCGATGAGCCGTACTGGGTTATCCAGATAAGTCTGTGTACGGGTTCACGGGGAGTATATATCCTCTATGAAGAACTTAAGAAGCTCGGTTTCTTCTGTGCGGGACTTAAGCCTCTGTGCGGTGACTGTGAGAGGATGTACATGCAGTGGATCGGCAATACGGATCTTAATATGTCGGAATATGCACTCACCGACAGTTTCGAAGAGATCAGACGGGATATAGAGAACTTTATGAAGCAGGGAGAGTAAGATGAACAATAATGAAGGCGTAATCAAAAAGAGTATGCTTAAAAAGATCAGGAATGCAATGGTGGTCATCGCCATAGCCACACTGGTGATCACCAGCCTGACATACAACATCGCCATCGAACAGATCAAGGGAGATGTCATTAACTCCAATGAAGAGATGGGTGCGCTGACGGAGAAGATGTCATCCGAATCCATGACATCGGAGATCACGAAGCATCTTATCGATCTGACGGAAGGCAAAGCCGATCTGGCAGACAATGTCTTTAAGGACTTCGAGCGTAATGTTGAACTTATCGCTTCCGCAGCCGTTGCCGCTTATGATAATGCGGATTCCTCTCCCGAGATGGATATTCCGCTTCCTGATGCGGCTAATGACGGCAAGCTGTCGATGCAGCTGCTGTTCTCCGAGAATACGGATCAGAATGATGAGGACATAATCCGTGAGGTTCATATACTGGGCAATACTCAGGATGTACTGATGTCGGTCAATGACAACAACGACAATATGGTATCCGATTATATCGGTACGGAAACCGGTATCATGGTCCAGGCTGACTATATAGCCGGCAAGAAATTCGATGAAAACGGCAATATCCTGCCATATGAGGCTACCACGCGTCCCTGGTATGTAGGCGCCAAAGAGACGGGTGCACCCTTCTATACACCGGTATCACAGGATGCACATACGTCACGGGTCGGGATAATGTGCGGTGTACCGATAGTATCGGGCGGAAAGTTTAAAGGTGCAGCAGGTGCGGGAATGTATCTGGATAATGTCGGCGAACTTGTTGAGAGTGTTGATATCGGTGAGACCGGTGATGCCATGATGATCAACCACGACGGACAGATCATTTTCTCAACGCGTAAGGAAGGTACTCTCGTTGCAGAGGTAGGCGGAGCCGATCTTCGTAATGTCGGCAATCCGTCACTGGCTCTGATAGTCAATAAGGCCATAAACGGAGAAAAGGGCGTCGAAAGCATGAATATCGACGGCAAGAGTTATTATGTGGCATATGCGCCGATGGAGACGATCGGATGGTCATTTATGATCCTTCTGTCCACGGAAGAGGTCGATGCTCCGACAGTGAACCTCGTAAACGGGATCAACGGCATTAAGGGCGAGACGATCCACAAGACTGATTCCGGTATAAGGCAGGTATATATACTCCTCGGCGGTATTGTGCTGTTGGTGGGACTTATAGTCGCTCTGGCGGCCTACAGACTGTCCAATCGCATAGTTAAGCCGATCAATACACTGACCGACAGCGTCAGGGCATTGGAGGGAGACAATCTTGACTTCCGGTGCAATGTCAATACCGGAGATGAGACCGAAGTCCTTGCATTGTCATTTAAGTCACTGACAGAGAGGATCAAGGATTACATTGATGAAGTACAGACCATCACGGCCGAGAAGGAGAGGATCGGAGCGGAGCTTAATGTCGCGACTCAGATCCAGGCCGATATGCTGCCCTGCATATTCCCGGCCTTCCCCGACAGAGGAGACTTCGACATATTCGCATCGATGACTCCGGCCAAGGAAGTGGGTGGTGACTTCTATGACTTCTTCCTCCTGGATGATGATCATCTGGCAATGGTAATGGCTGATGTGTCCGGTAAGGGAGTTCCCGCAGCTCTGTTCATGGTCATCAGTAAGACTCTTATCAAGGATCAGGCACAGATGTGCAGAAGTCCCAAGACAATTCTTGAGGAAGTCAACAATAAGCTCATTGAGAGCAATGCGGAAGGAATGTTTGTTACCGTATGGCTCGGAATCTTAGAGATAAGCACCGGTAAGATAGTCGCATCCAATGCGGGCCATGAGTATCCGGCCATGAGGAAGGCTAACGGTGAGTTTGAATTAATCAAGGATAAGCACGGCATGATGGTAGGTGCCATGCCCGGTGTCAAGTATACGGACTATGAGATGGAACTGGAAAAAGGCGGATGTCTGTTTGTATATACGGACGGAGTGCCTGAAGCCACTGATGCGAACTGTCAGCTATTCGGTACGGACCGCATGATAGATGCGCTTAATAAGGATCCTCTTGCATCTCCCGAAGTTCTGCTTAAGAATGTGAAGGATGCAACGGATGAATTTGTCGGGGAAGCACCGCAGTTTGATGATCTTACGATGCTCGCTGTGACACTCAGTTGATGATGGAGAGGAAGAACAGGAAATGGACGCGATTTTTGACAGATCGAGCATAAGAAGGTTCGACGACAGGGAAGTGGAAGAAGAGAAGATAGATAAGATACTTAGGGCCGGGATGGCAGCACCCTCAGGCGGCAATCAGCAGCCCTGGGAATTCATGGTGGTAAGGGATAAGGAGACCATAATGAGACTGTCTCAGAGCAGCCCGTATGCGGGATCGGCAGCCAATGCCACGGTCGTTATCGTGCCGTGCTTCAGGAGTCAGGGTCTTATTTATCCGGAACTTATCGAAATGGATATGTCGGCCTGTGTCGAGAATATGTTAGTCGAGATCACGGCGCTGGGACTGGGAGGAGTATGGCTCTCCATTGCGCCATACAAGGACAGGATGCGTAATGCTGATGAGATACTCGGGATAGGTGATAGGCTTAAGTCATTTGCTCTGATACCGGTCGGATATCCGTCAAAGAATATGGCGCGTAAGGACAGATACGAGGAAGAGCGTATTCACTATATATGATCAGACCCCGCGGCAGTCAAACTCGGGTATGAAGCTCTCCGCGGCGGCTGTACCTTCCTGAACATAGGCATTGGTTATGCCCAGATTCATGGCGTGATCCACAAGGCTTTTATATTCGGCCTCGGTTACCGGCCTGTTTATCTCAGGGAAGTCCGTCAGTTCGTCTAATGGAGTGAACTGGTTCATCAGGCTTAAGTAGACATTATCGCCGTATTTTTCATAGAGATAATTGATGATCATTTTGGCCTGTATCAACATACCGGGCATAAGAAGGTGTCTTATAACGACACCTTCTTTTATTATTCCCGTATCCTGATCAAAGATGCACACGGGATGCTGGCGGACCATCTCGTTTATCGCAGCCGCTGCGACATCGGGATAATCCGGAGCATTGCTGTAGCGCGCGGCATCTTCACTTCTTTTATACTTAAAGTCAGGCAGATATATGTCTATGAGTCCTTCCAGCATCTTAAGCGAATCCACCGTTATATATGAGGATGTGTTAAAAAGAAAGGGGATCTTAAGCCCCAGGCTTTTTGACCTGTCGATGGCCGAAGCGACCGCCGGGATATAGTGGTCGGCAGTCACGAGATTGATGTTGTTGGCACCTTTTTCTTCGAGTTCAAAGAATATGTCCGTAAGCCTCTGCACATCAATGTATCTGCCTGTCTGACCGCGGCTTATGGCTCTGTTCTGACAGAAAACACATCTTAAGTTACAGCCTGAGAAGAAGACCGTGCCCGAACCTGAATCTCCGGATATGCACGGTTCTTCCCACATATGGAGAGAAGCCCTGGCAACATGGAGAGTTGCACCTTCACCGCAATATCCGGGATTAACGTTTCTGTCCGTGCGGCATGAACGCGGACACAGTGTACAGTTGCTGTAGATCTCATTCATTTTTGCTTCCATAGGTATCAGTATATCAAAAATAAATCGCGGAGCAAGCGGCAGTGACGGGGAAAATGAAGCGGCTGCCAAGACAGACGGCTGTCCCGGAGGGAATCCCCCCTTTTCAGATAAGCGAAAACAAGGTAAAATAAGATGTGACAGCAAAGGGATGAAGGGGAGGAGCAACAGTGCCGGCGTATGCCGTGCATCCCGGAGGACAGTGAGTAATGTATTATGCAAGTGTCGGAGTATTGGCACTGATACTTCATCTTATCATCAATAAAGAAGCTCTTAAGCCGGAAAAGGATCAGCCGGTTTCGGCCAAGCGATACAGGCAGTTCCTGTATTGGGTAACGCTGTACTTTATTTCGGATATTCTGTGGGGAATATTCTACGAATTACGAATCATACCCTTAGCCTATGCGGATACGTTCATCTATTTTCTGCTGATGATCATGACGGTCATCATGTGGGTGCGGTATGTTGTGGTATATCTTGACAAGAGCGGAAGGTTTAACCGAATTCTGCGGAATGTCGCGAGACTTATCGTTGTCTTCGTGTTGCTGCATCTTGTCGTCAATTTCTTTTATCCGTTAGTATTCTCTTTCAGTGAAAACGGCGATTATATCCCGGGACCTGCAAGGCATGTGACACTGGCTTTGCAGTTTGCGATGTATCTGCTGACGTCCGTCTATACGCTGTATCTTGCGTTCAGATCCGAGGAGGATGACAAGATCCATTATATGGCCGTGGGATTCACGTGTATCGCAATGGAGGTACTTGTGCTGTTCCAGGCCTTCAATCCGCTGCTCCCGTATTATGCGATGGGCTGTCTGATAGAGATCTGTATCCTGCATACATACTTTGAGAGAGACGAGAAGCAGGCACTTGCCAGGGAGCGCAAGGAGATCGCTCTGACACAGAAGGAGAAGGAAATCTACGATCAGATCGCATCGAGTCTGTCTGAAGATTATGAAGCGATCTATTATATCGATATAGAGACGGGCCAATACATGGAGTTCTCCGTCAGCAAGGAATATGAAGCCATGAATGTTCCGATGGAGGGTGAAGACTTCTATGTGGAGACCTTCATAAATGTCGGTAAATATGTGCACCCCGATGACCGTGTATTTGCGCAGAGTCTGTATCATAAGGATACTATGCTCAAGAATCTCGAAGGTAAGAATTCATATTCTTATAAGTACAGGATCATGGTGGGTGATGAGGCCAGGTATTACAGGTTTACCGTGATGCTTGCCTATGATAAGAAGCACTTCGTACTGTTAGAGAAGGATATTCAGGATGAGATAACGGTTGAATCCATACTGATGGAGAACCAGAAGCACCATGCGACCTACACACAGATCGCGGAGAGCCTGGCATCCAATTATGATGTGATATACTACGTGGATGTGAATGACAGCAGCTATATAAGCTATGAGACCAACAATCTGTACGGACTGCTGGAGGCCAATAAGTCGGGAGATGATTTCTTTGCGGAATCAAAGCATGATATTCCGGTCATTATACACAAGATGGATGTCGACAGGCTTGAAAGTGTGATGAACAGGGATTTTCTTCTCACTGCACTTGAGAGTAAGAAGCAGTTCAGTATCGACTACAGGATCATTACGGAAGGCGAGATACACAATGTCAGGCTGTCAGCCAGAAAATCCAGCGATTCTTCTCATTTCATAATCGGTGTCGAGAATGTGGATGAAGAAGTCAGAAAAGAAAAGGAGCACTTAAGAGCGCTTAATACGGAGAAGGAACTGGCCCGTCGGGACGAACTTACGGGAACCAAGAACAAGACCGCATATACGGAGCTGGAGAAGTCCGTTCAGGCCAACATGGATAACGGTATGGATTATCTTCCGTACGGAATAGTGGTATGTGATATCAACGACCTTAAGAAGGTGAATGATACCGAGGGACATAAGGCCGGAGATGATTATATAAAATCTGCGGCAAAGCTGCTGTGTGATACCTTCGATCACAGTCCAGTATTCCGCGTAGGCGGTGACGAGTTCGTGATCTTCTTAAGAGGAAATGATTATGTCTCGAGGCAGAAGCTTATCGAGGACTTTAAGGCGCTTGTTGAAAAGAATGCAGCGAATGGCTCGGGACCAGTCATAGCGGTCGGTATGTCGGAATATATGCCGGAGACGGATACGCTCTTTTCGGAGGTCTTTGAACGGGCAGACAGCCTTATGTATCAGGATAAGCAGAAGTTAAAGGCGGGAGAGTAAGACTTTCGGACCGTTCAGGATACGGTCCGGACGCAGAAAGGATCGATATGCAGGGAATCAAAAAATCTGATCTGTCGCGCGAGTCATTGGTTATGGCTTTGTCAGAGAAGATGGGAACAAAAGACAAGGAAAACGATGAGCCGGATCTGGCCAAGATAGATTCGACTACCGGTACATATTTCAATGCCACTATCGGAGATGTCCCGACGGAGATATTGGATGCTGCAGTGGATTACTTCAATGCGGATGCGGTGGCACTGCGGACCAAGGCGGAGGCCAGCACGGTAACTGCCAATATCAATATCCTCAATAAGAGGGCCACATTCTCAAGACTGGCTGCTCAGGCCATCGAGCTGTACTATAAGGAACACAGGCAGTGAAGCGGTCGCACCGGACATAGGTAAATGACGCATATAATTATAGTCAAATCTCATTTTTTTATGATATAATATAAGTCGCTGACGTAAAGTCGGCGGCTTTTTCTGTGACAATGCGCAAGTCACAGAGATGATCAGTAATAATATTATTATTTATAGGAGGACATGGATATGTCATTGAACAAGAAGAGTGTTGACGATCTCAACGCAAAAGGCAGAAGAGTGCTTGTAAGATGTGATTTCAACGTACCGCTTAAGGACGGACAGATCACTGATGAGACAAGAATAGTTGCAGCACTTCCTACGATCAACAAGCTTATCGCTGACGGAGCCAAGGTTATCCTTTGCTCACATCTCGGTAAGGTTAAGGAAGGCCCCAATGAGAAGGAGAGCCTTGCACCCGTTGCAAAGAGGCTTTCTGAGAAGCTCGGTAAGGAAGTTGTGTTCGTATCTGATTACAACGTAACAGGTGCTGATGCTACAAAGGCTGTAGAGAATATGAAGGAAGGAGATGTTGTACTCCTTCAGAATACAAGATTCAGAGGCAAGGAAGAGACCAAGCCTACTGAGGCAGGCGAGGCTTTTGCCAAGGAGCTTGCTGATCTTGCTGACGATTATGTATGTGATGCTTTCGGTTCTGCACACAGAGCTCATGCATCGGTTGCTGTTGTTACCAAGTATATCACTGAGAAGGGCGGTACCAATGCGGTCGGTTACCTTATGCAGAAGGAGATCGATTTCCTCGGTAATGCGGTTGAGAATCCCGTTCGTCCTTTCGTAGCGATCTTAGGCGGTGCCAAGGTAGCAGATAAGCTTAACGTTATCGACAATCTTCTTGAGAAGGCTGATACACTTATCATCGGCGGCGGAATGGCATTCACATTCCTTAAGGCTCAGGGCTATGAGATCGGTAAGTCTCTCTGTGATGATGAGAAGCTTGATTACTGCAAGCAGATGATGGCTAAGGCAGAGAAGCTCGGCAAGAAGCTTCTTCTTCCCGTTGACACGGGCGTTGCTGCAGGTTTCCCCGATCCCATCGACGGACCTGTAGATGTTAAGTATGTTCCTTCTAACGAGATACCTGCAGACATGGAAGGCCTTGATATCGGACCTAAGACATGTGAGCTCTTCGCTAACGCAGCTAAGGAAGCCAAGACTGTAGTATGGAACGGACCTATGGGCGTGTTCGAGAATCCTACACTTGCCAAGGGTACCATCGCAGTTGCCAAGGCTCTTGCTGAGACCGAAGCTACTACGATCATTGGCGGCGGCGATTCTGCAGCAGCTTGTAACCAGCTTGGCTTTGCAGACAAGATGAGCCACATCTCAACAGGCGGCGGCGCATCGCTTGAGTTCCTTGAGGGTAAGGAGCTTCCGGGCGTATATGCCGCAGATAATAAATAGTCCAGTGGACTATTTATGGTCGCGCTTATGAGCGCCATGCGCGAATGCGACCCGTTAGTAAAACTGAGCTGCTCATCGCAAAGGCGATTTCGCAGAGTTTTACTAATCGTCCTACGTTTCGCATCGCAAGCGAAGTGAAACGTCCAGACTATGAATTTAAGGAGAATTAATCATTATGGCACGTAGAAGAATAATCGCGGGTAACTGGAAGATGAACAAGACTCCCAGTGAGGCCGTTGCACTCTGTGCAGAACTTAAGGATCTTGTTAGGAATGATGACGTGGACGTAGTATACTGCGTACCCGCTATCGATATCGTACCTGTAGCTGAGGCTGTTAAGGGTACCAACGTACATGTGGGCGCTGAGAACTTCTATATTGAAGACAAGGGCGCTTTCACGGGTGAGATCTCTGCTCCTATGCTCAAGGATGCAGGTGTAGAGTACATCATCATCGGTCACTCTGAGAGAAGAGATATCTTCGGTGAGAACGACGTGCTCATCAATGCCAAGGTTAAGAAGGCATTTGCTGCAGGTCTTAAGCCCATCCTCTGCTGCGGTGAGTCGCTTGCTCTCCGTAAGGCAGGTACATACAAGGAGTGGATCGAGAGACAGATCAAATGGGATCTTACAGACGTAACTGCTGATCAGGTCAAGAACCTTGTTATCGCTTACGAGCCTATCTGGGCTATCGGAACAGGCGAGACGGCTACAGCTGATCAGGCTGAGGAAGTATGTAAGCTCATCCGTGATCTTATTGCCAAGATGTATGATGCGGCTACTGCTGAGGCAGTACGTATCCAGTACGGCGGATCTATGAATGCAGGCAATGCAGCAGAGCTTCTTTCTAAGCCCGACATCGACGGCGGCCTTATCGGCGGTGCTTCACTTAAGCCCGACTTCGGCCAGATCGTGAATGCATAACAGCCAAGAGCGGAAAATGCGTGAATAAAGCAGAATAAAGAAGGGACGGCGTGAAGCCGTCCCTTTTTCGCATGCTCGAAAGCTATCTTATGGCTGAATCCTCATGAGACATGCGCCAGTCTATGCAGCGCTTGAGGTAGTCCAGATAATCCGGATTCTTGCATATGCCCTTGCCGTCATCATCGGAGAGCTTGGCTACATCCATTCCGTTGCAGGCGGTAGTCTTCATGACGATGTTGAGCGGCTCCGCATCGGTGTCATTGGATATGTATGTTCCGATACCGAAGGCTACTTTGGCGGTATTCTTGAAGTATCTGCAGATCTCGGTGGCACGCTTGAAGTTCAGGCTGTCCGAGAACAGAAGAGTCTTGGTCTTGGGATCGATCCCGAGTTCGTTGTAATGGTCTATCATCATATCTCCCCAGGCAAAGGGATCTCCGCTGTCATGTCTGACTCCCGAGAAGAGGGTAGAGTAGGTGAGCCTGAAGTCTCTTAAGAAGCATTCGGTGGTTATGGCATCGGTAAGAGCGATACCGTTTAACACGCCGTATTCCTTGACCCAGGCATCAAGAGCAAACCAGTTGGAATATGCGGGGTTGTGCTTGTGATTGCCCTGTCCGACGCACATGATCCACTCGTGGGCCATGGTGCCTACCGGAGTGAGGCCGTGCTTCTTGGCCAGATATACATTGGAGGTGCCGACAAATCTGGATGTGGGGAAAGTCTCACCTGCCAGCTCTCTGACTGCTATGTCCTGAGCTTCACCTGAGAGTCTGCGTCTTAAGCCGAACTCTGAGAATGTACCGATCTCATATGTACCGTCCTTAAGTCCTGAGATCTTGTCGCTTAGTCTCTTACGGAAGCTGCCAAGGAGAGTATCGTAGTCATATGCCATACGGAAATACACTTCATTGACGATGGCCAGTATCGGGATCTCATACATCGAGGTATTGAGCCATGTACCGCCCACGCTTATGCTGAGGCCGCACTCGGCATCCGTGCCTATCGTGAAGTCCTGAAATCTGGGTTTCCACAATCTCAGAAAATCAACATATGATCCCTTGATCCATTTGATGGAATTAAGATATTCAAGTTCGTCCTCAAAGAATCTTAAGTTGCAGTACATCCTTATCTGATCGCGGATCTCCTCGACCATCTCGGGAGTGAAGTGCACATTGGAATTACGGCACCTGAAATCCCATGTTGTCTTGTAGTCGCTGAATTGATGATAGATGGCCTGTCCCATGGAGAACTTGTATGCGTCTGTCTCTAAAAGGCTGTTGATGATCTGATCCATGTATTTACCTGTCCTTTCTGCTGCCAATGCATTCGATATCCGTTCGCTTGGCCTGTTAAACTACATTGTACCATATTCTGACATAAATGGCAGTTGTGATCGCTTAAGCTAATGTGTTCGCCCCGGTCTGAGCAGTTTGAAGAGAAAAATCAAATTGCTAATTTTTTTGCTTGACTATTATCATACATGGTAATATAATCATAAATGAGAGTAAAAGAAGTACGGTACTCTCAGGGATACAGGAGATGGCAGATGAGCAAGAAGATCAAGAGAACTGCGATGGAATCGCAGAAGCTGCTGCTCAATCAGGTCAGACACAGGATCCTGCAATATATAGGTCATCACGGATCCGTGACGGTCAGAGAGATCGGGGCGGCACTTCCGGACATACCGCAGGCCACGATGTACAGGCAGGTGAAGCTCTTAAGTGAGAGCGGACTCATCAGAGTGTGCGGCGAGAGACAGGTAAGAGGTACTTTGGAGCACACATACGCATTGGCTGATGAACTCAAGGGTACGGAGGCCGGGAGGATAACGGATACCGAGGCACAGTTCAAGCTTTTGGGACTTGCACAGGACTTCGCCGATTACTACTCAGACGGCAAGGCTGATCCGGCGAGGGACATGCTCAGTATCACGAGTGTTCCGATGGCGATGACCGATGAAGAGTTCACGCGATATATGCAGGATATAGAGAAGCTGACCAAGAAGTATGAGCGCAATATACCGACCGAAGAGAGGAGGATAAGGAGAGTGACTTTGATCTCTTCTCCGGCGTGAGGATATGATAGGTGCATTCATATTACTGTTAGGGATGATATGGGTTGTGAGCGGTCTGTGACCGTATTGAACGGAGGTTATGAGATGAGTGAGTATAACGATAACAGGAAGGGATTTGAAGACATGAAGACCATTAAACCGTCAGGGAACGTCAAGGCGATGAACGATCTGATGGATCTCAGCGACATAGTCAAGATAAGGGATCTTATGGCTGCGAGCAGGAAGGGGCTGCTGCATAAGATAGCGGCGCTTGCGTTCATCATCGGTGCGGCTGCGGCGCTGATCCCGGGCAACAGGGTATATGCCAGAGAGGTTGTTGCCACGATCCAGGGCACGGTGACACAGAGCACAACGGAAGACACGCTCAAGCTTTTCTCGCTTAATTCCGGCAGCTACGAGATCAAGATAGACAGCGATACCGATAAGAGCAAGTGCAAGGAGATCGTTCCCGGCAAGTCGGTATATGTCGGAGTATATATCGGTTCGGACTCCAAGCTCCATGCGGACAGGATCACGGGCGCAGAGGTCGACCCCACACTGTCAAAGACCAAGTCAACAGCCACACAGGCAGCTTTACTTGCCATGAAGAAGTCGGACTCAGATGAGGGCGGTGATAAGTCAGCGGACAGCAGTGAAAAAACAGACGAGACTAAGTCTTCCGATGACTCGAATGCATCTCAGGCCCCGGCGAACACCATAGAAGTAAGCGGAACTCCTACGGACAAGTCTTCGAGCAATACACTGTATCTTAAGACCGGCGACGGTGTGATGTATATAGTCATTGATGACAGTACGGATACTTCGGGCGGATTCATGTTCACCGAAGGCAACAAGCTCACTGCCTATGTATACAGAGGCGATGATGCCAATATGCATGCGGCAAAGATTACGGGTAAGAGAGCAGAAAGCGTTACGCTCAACGGTTCGAGCATAACATTTACCGGAACTATCGGCAGCAAGTCCAAGGAAGATACGATCTATCTCAATACATCGGGCGGAACCATGACATTCAGGGTGGATCAGTCGACTTCACTTGATAATGCCAAGGGACTCGTAAAGGGCAAGATCGTCACGATCTCAGGTGCGGTCGGATCCGATGATACATGGCATGCAACTTCGATATCAGCTAAATAGCCTCCTATAGATACAAGCTAGCGACAGGAGACGGGAATCCCTACCCGCCTCCTGTTTTGCACTATTTTTTATGCACTATTTTTGTAGACATATAGGATATTTGAGGTTACAATATATGGCGGATATCGAGGGGGAACGTCGATCAATACATATGGAGATTATTTAAATGGGCGGATTTTTTGCTGTAGCATCCAAGGAAGACTGTGTGTTTGACCTGTTCTTCGGAACAGACTATCATTCACATCTGGGAACCAGAAGAGCCGGAATGGCAGTATATGGAGAGAAGGGCTTCGACAGAGCCATCCATAATATCGAGAACTCACCGTTTCGGACTAAATTCGAAAACGATTTCCATGATATGAAGGGCAATATAGGTATAGGCTGCATATCCGATTACGAGCCTCAGCCCCTCATAGTACGTTCACATCACGGCACATTCGCTATTAGTACAGTAGGTAAGATCAATAATACGGAAGAACTTGTAGGGGAAGTGTTCGGCAAGGGCAACACCCATTTCCTTGAGATGAGCGGCGGAGATATCAATGCCACGGAGCTGGTGGCTGCTCTCATCAATCAGCGTGACAATATCGTCGAAGGCATACAGTATGCCCAGTCTGTCATAAAGGGCTCGATGACGATACTTCTGTTAACAGCCAAGGGCATATATGCCGCCAGGGATGCACTCGGAAGGACGCCTGTGGTCCTCGGCAAAAAGGACGGAGCATATTGTGCTTCGTTTGAATCTTTTGCCTATCTTAACCTCGGATACGAGCCGCTCAGAGAACTGGGACCGGGAGAGATCGTAGTCCTTACGCCTGAGGCTGTCGTGACCATGGCCAAGCCCGGGACGGATATGAAGATCTGTACATTCTTATGGGTTTACTACGGCTATCCTTCATCATCATATGAGGGAATAAGCGTCGAGCAGATGAGATATAACTGCGGAGCATTGCTCGCTAAGAGAGATGACGCGAAGCCTGACATAGTGGCCGGGGTGCCCGACTCGGGTACGGCACACGCCATAGGATATGCCAATGCAAGCGGCATTCCTTTTTCCCGTCCGTTCATCAAATATACGCCCACCTGGCCCAGAAGCTTTATGCCCACGATCCAGTCAAGGCGTAATCTGATCGCCAGGATGAAGCTCATACCGGTGCATGATCTTATCAAGGATAAGAGTCTGCTGCTCATCGATGATTCGATCGTGCGCGGAACGCAGCTCAGGGAGACTACCGAGTTCCTGTATAAGAGCGGAGCAAGGGAAGTACATATAAGGCCGGCCTGCCCGCCTCTTGTGTACGGATGTAAGTTCATCAACTTCTCCAGGAGCACATCTGAGATGGATCTGATAACAAGAAGGATAATCGCAAAGAAGGAAGGAGACGACGTGAGTGCCGAGGTGCTCAAGGAGTACTCTGATCCCGATTCTGAGCGTTATTCATATATGAATGAGGAGATAAGGAAGGAACTCAACTTCACGTCTCTTCGTTATCACAGACTCGATGATCTCATCGAATCTGTGGGAATAGGCAGAGACAAGCTCTGTACCTATTGTTGGAATGGTGAGGAATAATGTATTACGGGATTATGGATATCAGTACAGAAGGCATAGATTGATTGGAGGATGAAATGGCTAAGAAACCTGTAGTATTACTGATACTGGACGGATACGGACTGAACGAGAAGACGGAAGGCAATGCGATCGCTCAGGCCAAGACTCCGGTAATGGACAGACTTATGAAGGAATATCCCTTTGTTAAGGGTTATGCAAGCGGAATGGCAGTAGGACTTCCCGACGGGCAGATGGGTAACTCCGAGGTCGGACACCTGAATATGGGTGCCGGAAGGATCGTCTATCAGGAGCTTACCAGGATCACTAAGGAGATCCAGGACGGAACGTTCTTTGAGAATCCCGGTCTTATGGAAGCGATCGACAACTGCAAGAAGAATAACAGTTCGCTCCATATGTACGGCCTCTTAAGCGACGGCGGCGTGCACAGTCACAACACACATCTCTACGGACTTTTAGAGCTGGCTAAGCGTAACGGTCTTGATAAGGTATATGTACATACTTTCCTTGACGGAAGAGATACGCCTCCGGCAAGCGGCAAGGGCTATGTGGAAGAGCTTGAGGCAGAGATGAAAAAGATCGGCGTAGGTAAGGTGGCAAGCGTTCACGGAAGATACTACGCAATGGACAGAGATAACAACTACGACAGAGTAGAGAAGGCATACATTGCCCTGACTAAGGGTGAAGGCGTTAAGGCTGCGTCAGCTACGGAGGGCATCCAGAAGTCATATGACGAAGGTGTCACCGATGAGTTCGTCGTACCTATCGTCGTAGAAGAGAACGGCGCTCCGGTTGCAACAATAAAGGACGGAGATTCGATCATCTTCTTTAACTTCCGTCCTGACAGAGCCAGAGAGATCACCAGAGCTTTCTGCGATGATGACTTCAAGGGCTTTGAGCGTAAGAGACTCGATATCAAATATGTATGCTTCACCGAGTACGACCCCACGATTCCCAACAAGTCTGTGGCATTCCATAAGGTGGAGATCACGAATACATTCGGCGAGTGGCTTGCTTCAAAGGGTAAGAGGCAGGCGCGTATCGCCGAGACAGAGAAGTATGCACATGTTACATTCTTCTTTAACGGCGGAATTGAGGAGCCCAACAAGGGCGAGGACAGGATACTCGTCAACTCACCCAAGTATGTGCCCACATATGACAAGAAGCCCAGAATGAGCGCTTATACAGTTTGTGATGAGCTCAGTAAGGCCATAACAGCCAAGGATGACGACGGCAACGGTATATACGACGTGATCATCTGTAACTTCGCCAATCCCGACATGGTAGGCCACACGGGCGTGCTTCCCGCAGCGATCGAAGCCATAGAAGTCATCGATAAGTGTGTGGGCGAGCTTGTGGAGTTCATCAAGGAGGTGGACGGTACGATGTTCATCTGCGCCGATCACGGTAATGCCGAGATGCTCATAGATTATGAGACCGGCGAGCCCTTCACAGCGCATACCACGAATCCCGTGCCTTTCATCCTGGTCAACGGTCCCGAGGGCGTTAAGCTCAGAGAGGGCGGAGTACTCGCGGATATCGTTCCTACCCTTATAGACCTCATGGGTGAGGAACAGCCTGCTGAGATGACGGGTAAAACACTGCTCGTAAGATAAGGGATGTGTGACAAAAAAACAGTTGAATTGTATTTTGAGTTATGATATATTATTCTTTGCGTGACGAAAAGTAAGTCGTAATAACGCTGATAGAATGGGAGAATAAGATAATGGCAGCATTAAGGATCACTTTAACAGTCATTTTTATAATCATAAGTGTCGTATTGGCAGGTATCGTCCTCATGCAGGAAGGTAAGTCTGCCGGACTCGGAGCCATAAGCGGTGCCGCAGAGAGCTACTGGGGCAAGAACAAGGGCCGTTCGATGGAGGGCGCCCTGGTCAAGATCACCAGATGGCTTACGGTTGCTTTCATCCTGATAGCTATCGTGCTGGACATCAAGAGGTTCTAGACAGTTCGTACAGGAACGGATTCATTCCCTGCGTTATGGCACACCCAGACGCAGGGATTTTTTTACCCCGATGACATGAAGTATTGATCGGGAGGGGAATGAGATATGAAGAAGAGCAGAGAAGAGAGAAAAAAGGTCGTACTGGGCCTTATGAAGGATAAGCACTATGTCCCAATGAAGGAGAAGGAACTTGCGGTGATACTGCAGGTGGCTCCTGAAGACAGAGATGAGCTTAAGAGCATATTGGAAGAGCTGCTGCTTGCAGGCAGGATAGAGGTGAATAAGCGCGGTCGATACAGCCTTATAGGAGGCGGTGCATCCACGGGTAAGCCCGGTGAGGAAGCCGTATCAGGCGCTTCAACGGGAAAGAGGAATGTGACTGACACTTCTGTCAGTTCGGATGCGCGTACTGTCAGGGCGAACACCGAAGATGTACTTATCGGCACATACATAAGCAATCAGAAGGGCTTCGGCTTCGTTGAAGTGGACGGAAGGGATGAGGATATATTCATCCCCGAGAAGTATACGGGCGGAGCGTTTCATCTCGATACGGTCAAGGTCGTACTGGCTAAAGACTCAAGACCTCTTGCAAGCTACGGAAGAGGAACGAGGGCAAAGCTCAGATCCAAAGGTATCGATGTATCCGGCAGGACTCACAGGGTCGTGGGCCATATCGTTGGGATAGTGGAGCGCGGCACGACGCAGATAGTCGGCACATATGACAAATCCAACAAGAGCTTCGGGTTTGTGGTTCCTGATAATACTAAGCTTAACAGTGACATATATGTCAGGTCAGAGGACAGTATGGGCGCAGTGGACGGTCATAAGGTCGTCGTTGAGCTCATAAGCTACGGAGATGACAGGCACAGTCCCGAGGGGCGAGTGACTGAGATTCTGGGACATGTCAACGATCCGGGAGTGGATATCATATCGATCGTGAAGGGATACGGTCTTCCGATGGAGTTTCCGGATGATGTGATGAGTCAGACCGAGAAAGTCGGTATGACCGTGGCAGAAGCGGATATGAGCGGACGCACGGATCTTCGCGATGAACTCATGGTTACCATAGATGGAGAGGATGCCAAGGATCTGGATGATGCGGTCTCGCTGCATATGGAAGGGAATAACTATGTTCTCGGCGTGCATATAGCCGATGTGAGCAATTACGTACGGGAAGGCTCTCCGCTTGATAAGGAGGCACTTAACAGAGGAACGAGCGTATATCTCGTGGACAGGGTGATCCCCATGCTGCCTCACAGGCTGTCTAACGGTATATGTTCTCTGAATGCGGGCGAAGACAGGCTTGCATTGAGCTGTATCATGACGATCACACCTGCCGGAAAGGTGGAAGATTATAAGATCACCGAGTCCGTGATAAAAGTAAACCACAGGTTGAATTACACATCCGTCAATAAGATGATATACTTAAAGGACGAGGATGAGAGAAGTAAGTATGAGGATGTTGTCCCAATGCTTGACTCAATGTATGAACTGTCTAAGATAATAAGGGAGCAGAGGCGTAAGAGAGGCTCCATAGACTTTGACTTTGAAGAGAGTAAGATCATCCTGGATGAGAACGGCCGTCCCGTGGATATAAGACCTTATGAGCGTAATGCGGCGACTAAACTTATCGAAGATTTTATGCTCATGGCCAATGAGACCGTGGCATCACATTACTTCTTCATGGAGATGCCGTTCGTATACAGGACGCATGACAATCCGGATCCGGAGAAGATCGAGAAGCTTGCCGCTTTTATCAATAATCACGGTTATCACTTAAAGGGAAGTCATGAGGACATTCATCCCAAGGAGATACAGAAGCTTCTGACTGAAGTGGAGGATACGCCGGCTGAGGCACTAATATCGAGGATGGCACTTCGCAGTATGAAGCAGGCCAAGTATACTGTCGACTGTACGGGACACTTCGGACTGGCGTGCAAGTACTACTGCCACTTTACATCTCCGATAAGAAGATATCCGGACCTGCAGATACACAGGATTATCAAGGAACAGCTGCACGGACGCCTTGAGGGTAAGAGGATCGAGCATTACAACGGAATACTGACACTTGTGTCGGATAAGTCCTCAAAGCTTGAAAGACGTGCTGAAGAGGCTGAGAGAGAGACCGTTAAGCTCAAGAAAGCACAGTATATGTCAGAACGGATCGGCGAGGAATATGACGGTGTGATCTCGGGCATAACCGAATGGGGAGTTTATGTTGAACTGCCCAACACGGTCGAGGGACTTGTACATATAACCAAGCTTCCGGGCGATGTATATGTGTATGATGAGGCGCTGTATGAGATGCGGGGTACGGCCCACGGGCGTAAGTATCTGTTAGGGCAGGACGTGAGAGTAAGAGTGGACAGTGTGGATATGTCGATGAGGACCATAGATTTCAGCATGGTCGAATAAGCGGCGCAAGACAGTCTGTGCCGTAGGGCACATACAGATGAGATGAGTTGATAAATATGTCAGACAGTATTAAGCTTATAGCGAACAATAAAAAAGCATATCATGATTACTTCGTGGATGAGAAGTATGAGACGGGACTCGTGCTGCACGGTACGGAGGTCAAGTCCATACGTATGGGACACTGCAGCATCAAGGAAGCATTTGTGAAGATCGAGAATGAAGAGGTCTGGGTCTACGGGATGCATGTGAGCCCGTATGAGAAGGGCAATATCTTCAATAAGGATCCCGAACGTCCCAAAAAGCTTCTGATGCACAAGAGCGAGATCCGCAAGCTCCTGGGCAAGGTAAAGGAGAAGGGATACACGCTTGTCCCGCTTCAGGTATACTTCTTAAAGGGCAAGGCCAAGCTCGAGATCGGCTTATGCCGGGGTAAAAAACTCTACGATAAGAGGCAGGATATTGCCAAGCGCGATCAGAAGCGCGAAGCGGAACGCGATTTCAAGGTCAGAAATCTGCGATAATTCTTGATAATACCGCCTGAAAGGTGATATTATATATACGTTAAGTAAGATCCGACGAAGCAGGCTATCCTGCGAGTCGACTGGTTTCACTTAACGACGTACCGTTTGTGCACGTAGGGCATAAACGGTGGAGTTTAGTAAGATCCGACGAAGCAGGCTATCCTGCGAGTCGAGTGATTTCACTTAACGACGTACCGTTTGTGCACGTAGGGCATAAACGGTGGAGTTTAGTAAGATCCGACGAAGCTGCCATTGCAGCGAGTCGATTGATCTTACTTAACGACTAGGGCCTGTAAAGGTTTCGACGGGGTTGTGGAAGTCGGAGAAGCAAGCCGTTGCGACACGTTAATCGCAAAATTAAAATTAAACGCTAAGAACGATTTAGCATTCGCTGCCTAAGCGCAGCTGCTCCCCTTAAGCACTCACACTTAAGATAAGGAGTATCATCAATGTGAGAAACGACATGCCTTAAGCTTTGCGGGTATGGGCGTATCATGAAGCTACCGAATGCGGCAGGGCGCTTATCACCGGTCACAGGAGGGAATCAATTCCGGTAAGCTAAGCTTGTAGAAGTACGGTGGAAATGATTTCGGACACGGGTTCAACTCCCGTCAGGTCCACTGTAAAAATGTATAAGGACACCGTTGCGGTCGTAAACATACCGTTTAGTTTTCCCCATGACAGGAGACCCGAAGGATGATCCCTTTGGGGTTTTCTCTTTTTGGAGAATTATGTGGGAGGAGATATATGCAGATTAAAAGCTGGAAGCCATGGAGCATTGTTTTGTTTATTGCTTCTTGTGTCTGTCTGAACGTTGGCGGCAAGTTTCTGACGGTTTGGCTGGAATTACCGCTTTGGGGTGATTCTTTCGGAACGGTGCTGTGTGCATATATCGCCGGTCCCGTCTGCGGTGCGATAGTAGGTATCACCGGCAATCTGGCATATTGCGTCATTAACCGCCTTTCGGCGGCTTATTCCATTACAAGTATTGCATTAGGCATTATCATAGGTATAGCAGCGAAAAGAAAGTGGTTTGACCGTTTCTACGGATTTATGAAAGCCGCTTCATTAGCGATGGTCACGGCTCTTGTTGTATCAGTACCTGTTGACATGTTGTTTGATAAGGGATATACGGGCAATAAGTGGGGCAACGGAGTGGTTGATTATCTTCAGGACAAGAAATGGCCGCTCCTGTTGTGCTGTATCATGGGACAGCTTGCGATCGAATTTGCTGACAAGGTACTTACAACAGCTGCGGTATATATTGTTCTATTAGTCAATAAATACCACGAAAGCAAACATGAGGAGAATAAGATGCACGGAGAGAGTGCCGGCAAAGCCGCAATGTTTCTTGTTCTCGCTGTCTGCGTAAGCCTGCTGATGCCGCAGAGTGTCAGGGCTGCCGGCTCTTCCGCAGTTGATGCTTCCGATTATAATGATTATGTTCAGAGTGTATACAGCAGTAATAACGGCCTTCCCTGCGGCGAGGCCAATGATATAGCCCAGACCAGCGACGGCGTTCTGTGGATAGGAACATATGCGGGGTTGTACCGCTATAACGGCCGGGAGTTCAGATGGGTGGATGATTATGAATCCGTTAAGAACGTCAACTGTCTCTACGTGGATGAAGAGGGGCGTCTGTGGATAGGAACCAATGACAACGGATTATCCATAGTGATAAGAGAAAAAGTTGTTAACGTACTCGATCAGAGCAGCGGTCTGCCGTCCAATTCCGTGCGTTGTATCATACGTTCATCAGACGGATATTATTATGTGGGTACCACCTCAAGTATGCAGATACTTGCGATGAATAACGGACTTAAACCTTCCGGTACTTTAGATGAGGTTTATTATGCGGACAGCATTGCTGCCGACGAAAAAGGACATGTAGCCACTATTGCTTCCGACGGTAAGCTGTTTCTTCTAAACGGCGGAGAGATAAAGGCCTCAATGAGTCTTCCGGATGGTCAGGAGCTTTTCAACTGCTGCGCGTTTGCTCCGGACGGAACACTGATGGCAGGAACTACCGCCAATCATATATATTGTTATGATGTTTCGGCAGGCAGTTTTGAAAAGGTTAAGATAATAACCTGTAATGAAATTACCAATATCAACAATCTTAACTATCTGGAAGACGGTACTTTGTTCATTTCTGCCGACAACGGCGTGTCATATATGGACAACGGCGGCTACCATCGCCTTAATACCAATGAATTCAGTAATTCCATAGATAACATGCTGTATGATTATCAGGGTAATCTGTGGTTCACTTCATCAAGACTCGGACTGCTCAGACTTGCAAAATCCCCTTTCAAGGATATATACGGTACGATCGGCATGGAACGGAAAGTCGTCAATGCCGTTGTATTCTGGCAGGATAATTATTACATCGGTACCGATACCGGATTGGATGTGGTCGACAGAGGATGTCACCGCCAGATCAACAATTCTCTTACCGCGGAACTGGCCGGCAAGAGGATCCGCTGCATGTATGTTGACGAAAACGATCATCTGTGGATATGTACTTACGGCAGCGGACTGATGGAGTATGCGCCTGACGGAGAGGAGTGGGCATATAATGCGGAAAGCGGAAGTTTCGGCAACCGTGCACGTATTGTGACGGGTCTGTCCGACGGGACCATAATAGCTGCCGGAGATTCGGGAATAAGTTATATAAACGAT
>Ga0129306_1000692_pt1 | contig 48503 bp, 36 predicted proteins | sample P827metagenome_FD_94438 | JGI IMG/M metagenome (GOLD analysis project Ga0129306, IMG submission 94438) | Capybara group fecal microbial communities from Wisconsin, USA - P827 metagenome | ecosystem: Host-associated > Mammals > Digestive system > Large intestine > Fecal | place: USA: Wisconsin... | reverse complement strand
TGATTTAAACGGTCGTTTAAATCATATAATATTTAACTATAAGACGATTGTTATATTTTTGCAAGTTTAAATTTTTTGTTTTTTTTAGATCCTCCGGTCAAGCCGGAGGATGACATTGATTCAATGGTGGATAACAAAATCTGATTGATTTTTATTTTTGTTTATGTTAAATTACATAAAACCGCAACAAATGCGGAGCAATTCATAAAATTACAAGGGAAGGTTCTTTACGATGTTTTATAAGGGCTCTCCCTCGATATTATAGCCCGAAAATCGGGAACAAGGAGTTATATTATGGGAGCACGTGGAGAACTTTTTACTACTCAAATCTTTTTAGACAATCGTTCATACTTTTTCAATGTTAAAGAAAACCGCACTGGAGATGTATTTCTTCAGATCGTAGAAAGCAAGAATCGTGATGGTGTTGAAGCTGACCGTCATCAGATTGCTATTTTTGCTGAAGATATGCAGAAGTTCCTTCAGGGACTTGAAAAATCTTTGGATTTTGTTGAAAAAGATAGAAAACAACGCCAGAAGGCTGCCCGCGAAAAGAAAGCTGAAAAAGAAGCTAAATATGGTAGCGGAGCAAAGAAAGTTTACCGCGTAAAATCTGACAAAGGCGAAAAATCAGAAAAACGCGCTGACGATGGAATTAAACGCACAGGTAAGGTAATTCACATCGTTTCTAAAAAAGACGCAACTAAAGAAGACTAAAAACAGTCATCCCGAACTTGTTTCGGGATCTATTACAAGATGCTGAAACAAGTTCAGCATGACGAAAACATGACACAAGAAGCAAAGACATTTTATAAAGACCTTCGGAATGTTGTACAGCCGATGGCCATTCAGAATCTTATTTCCTCTGCCGTAAACTCTGCGGATGTAATCATGCTTGGTTACATTGGACAGACTGCAATTGCGGCCTCTTCTCTTGCGGGTAACGTAGCGTTCATTCTTTTTATGGTTTCTACAGGACTTTCTTCTGGTCTTGTAATGCTTGGTGCCCAGTACTGGGGAAAGAAAGATACTGAATCAATTAAAACACTTCTTGGAATTGGACTTAGAATCTGTTGTACAGTCGAAATTCTTGTTGCTCTTATTGCAGCTTTTTATCCACGAATTCTTATGCTGATTTTCACAAAGGATGAAGGACTTATAATTGAAGGTTGTAAATATCTCAGGGCCGCAAGTTTTTCTTATGTATGTCTTTCATTTTCTCAGATGTTCCAGGCAGGTTTTAAGAGTATTGAACGTGTAAAAATCGTAACCATTACTTCTACCACCAGCCTCTTTTTGAACATTGGCTTAAATGCAGTTTTCATTTTCGGGCTTTTAGGTGTTCCAAAAATGGGAATTACCGGAGTTGGAATTGCAACTTCCATTGCCCGCTTTATAGAAATGGTTATCTGCTTTATTTATGCCGGCAGACAGAAAGATGTGCGTTTTTCACTTTCCTGCATATTCCGACATAACAAGCTGCTTACTCATGATTTTATAAGATTTTCCTTACCGGCAGTTGGAAACGAGCTTGTCTGGGGTGCTGCTTTTGCAATGTACTCTGTAATTATGGGACACCTTGGTGAAGATATTGTCGCTGCAAACTCGGTTGTAAATACTGTTCGCCAACTTGGTTCTGTTTTGTGCTTTGGTATGGCTTATGGTGGCGCAATTGTCGTAGGAAAATATATGGGTGCCGGTGATATGGAAGTTGCAGAACGCAATGCAAGCCGCCTTGCCCGTGTAACAATTATTTCTGGAGTACTCGGTGCAGTACTTTTACTTTGCTGCTACCCTATTCTCCCTTATATTGCTGATTTGAATGAGACTGCAGCACATTACCGAAACGTTCTTCTGTTTATTAATTCATACTCTTTGATTGGAGCTTCTATTAATACTGTTTTGATTTGTGGTATTTTCCGTGCAGGCGGAGATGCAAAGTTTGGCTTTGTTGCAGACTGCATCAATATGTGGGCCGTTTCTGTTCCACTTGGACTTATAGCGGCATTCGTATTAAAGCTTCCACCACTTTGGGTATACTTTATTCTGTTCCTTGATGAGTTTGAAAAGATGCCGTTTGTAATAAGACATTATTACAAGAAAGGCTGGTTGAGGAATATTACGAGATAAATGTCATTGTCGGGCTTGACCCGACAATCTATAACGGATTGTATTGTACAGATTCCCGTGTCAAGCACGGGAATGACATTAGTCGCTTAATAGTTAAAAGTTAGTCGCTGTATCGGTGATGGACCAATTTTGTGACACACTTCCCTATGAGTTTTGGTCGGATACCCCTTATGTTTTGCATATCCGTATTCCGGATATAATTTATCCATTTCTAACATAAGACGGTCACGGCAGGTTTTAGCGAGAATACTTGCTGCCATTACGCAGGTATATTTTCCATCTGCTTTTGGCTCACAGAGGCATTCTATCGGGACATCCGGACAGCGGGTTCCATCTGTAATTCCGCTTAATTTTACTTTAGAAAAATCCAGACCATTTTTTTCACACCAGGCAGGAAGTTTTTTCCACATTTCATCAAAGGCATTTTTCATTGCAAGCATGCTTGCTTCGAGAATATTGATTTCATCAATTTGCTGATGGTCTACAAGAGCGATTCCCCAGCAGGCTTTTTCTTTTATGATTATTTCTGCAGCCTCGCGTTTTTTCTCGCTCAGTTTTTTTGAGTCATTAAGAATTTCAAAAGGAAAATCTGTTGGAAGAATAACTGCTGCAGCACTAACAGGGCCTGCCAAAGGTCCTCTACCCGCTTCATCAAAACCTACTTCAAAAATCAATTTAGAATCCCTGAACAGAGTTTTTTTCTTCTGTAAGCTTTGAAGCTTTATTTGCATAAATTGGCTGAATCTTACTTGTGTTGTTTGTAAGTCGAGCCTTAAAATTATTATCTTTGAAAGAAGCAGTTACACCAAAAAGTTCTGCAATACGTCCGCTACCACCTGTTACAAGAAGTTCATTTTTCTGAGCAGAAAGATTTCCGCCATCTGCAGAAATAATTACACTTGTTTCAGAATTGGTAGAAATTGAAGAAGTCTTTAAGCTTATTCGGGTTTTTACAGCCGAAATAAATGATACATAAGAAACAGCATTTGCAGCAGCAATAGTATCAGAAATATTTATAATTGCATTTGTAGCATCTATTACAGTTCCATTTCTGGCAAAATCTGTACCTATCACACAATTTTTCATTGTTAGAACAGAGTTTTCAAGTTTCAGCAAAGGTACAATAGATTTGATGCTGCTATCTGTAATATTATGAATACGACAGCCAGAAATCTCGAAGGTTGAAGCTTTAATTATAAGAGAGCCCTTTGGTCCAAAAATAATACGAGCATCTCCCTCATTAATAATTTCAAAATTGGCCTGAACCGGATAAGTCTCGTTAATCTGCATTTCACCTTTTACGCTGAGTTTTACGACCCGCTGTTTAACCAGAGCAGGAGCAATCTGATTAAAGTTCGTAAACGGATGATTTACAGTTCCATCAGCAAGAGAAGGATCTCCGCTTGCATCAAAATAGTAATTTGACTGATCAATTACAACAGCGTATTCAATCGGGCTGCTTTGATTTTCTTCACTTTTAGAATAAGCAGAAAGCTTATAAAAAACCGGATTCAATCCGTTCTGCGACCAGTGAAGAGTATAAGTATCACCTTTTACTTTTTTGTAAGTGCCAACAGCAACATCCTTGAAAATCTCATCATCTGCGGAATAAGAAATATCTGATTCTTCGAGATTCAGTGGTTCACTCAAGGCAATATACAAATCAGCACCGCGACTTCCCTGTATTTTTACATCTACACTATCACGGGAAACAAACCCATCTGCATTAGTTTTTATAACTGGAATCTGAGGAGGTCTGTGGTTGATGTTATATGGAACAGACATTTTTCCCTGATATACGGAATTAGCAAAAATTCCAAGAGAAAGAGTGCCCGAAACATCATCTCCATAAAAGGCATCTACTCCAACCCGCTGGAATAATTCTGAATAAGTTCCATCAGGATTCATTACACCAAGCGAATAGGAATCGTCTCCACGTACATAGCAGACAATACTTCCATCTTCAAGGTCTTCACGAACAACTTCTGGCTTTGGAGGAAGTACAAAAAACTCAACAGGATTTGCTGAATCGTATTCAAGCGGCTGCCAGCTGATCATGTGACTGCTTGTGCGGTCAATTTTACGAGGTTCTGTTGGTAAGCCCCAATATTCAGAATCAACTTTATAGATGAAATTATCATTAACAAAAGTGATTGTATCCCAATCTGAAATTTCAAAAGGAACATCTCGATGACTATAAATACCAGCAGATTGAGGGAAGGTTTTGATTATAAAGCGATATTTTGTATTTTTTGATTTATCAAAGATTGTACAAGGAATATATCGCGAAAGTACACTTGAAGCAGAAAGACTCAAGGTACGAGCCGGCATAAAGTTTTCTGGTGGAAGTCCAAGATAAAAAGAACACTCAGGAGGAATTACAAGTTCGCTTCCTGCACTGTAATTCAAAATTCCGCTGTCGAAAAATAACTGTACGAAATTTTTATAATCAGTTTTGTAAGCATTATCTGGTTGAACTGTAAATGCAACAGAAGTGTTTTCTTTTTTTCCACCAGCAGTAATTCTTGTTACATTCAACTGAACCTGTCCGGCAACATCAAGAAGAACAGGACCATCATAGGCAAATCCAAAGGTTTCTGGATCTGCCCCATCAATAGAATAGAAAAAATCACCACCTTCAGAATTATCTATTACAAGCATCTGGCGGTTAGCCCAAAGGCCTTCACAAGGACTGAGCAATGTGATTTCGGCAGTAAGTGGCGCAGCAAGAATCCCCAAAATGATGATAAACACTGAAAGTAACTTTTTTTTCATATCCCGTCCTAATTTTTTTATTTCCTGAACTTAAGCTTCAAGGAAAGGTCCAAGAATGTCTCTCAATTCAGGATCCTGAGAATAGTAATTTTTCTCAAGTTCTTCTTTTGAAAGACCTACAAGCTCGTGGCTCATGTAGTGAATCCAGCGGTTTTCATCCGGATTATTGATTACAAACTTTCGGCACCAGTAATCTGGCTGAATTGGCAGCTGTTCTTCCTGATAAGTAAAATACTTGTAATCGTGAACAACAACTTTAATGTCTTCGCGTGGCATACCACGACTATTAATTAAAGTTTCTACAAGTGAATTGATTGTGCGGCCAGAATCGAAGATATCATCAACTAAAAGAATCTTGTCTCCTGGTCTTAAATTCTCTGGTGGATATGTCCAGCCGTCAATAAATACTTTTGTGTGCTGAGCAACATCTGAATAAGAACGTGCAACTACCCCTGCATACAAAACAGGATGAAAGCTTTCTCGCTTGCTGATAATCTTGAAATACTCACTGATAACATTTGCCATGTAGGCACCACCACGAAGTGAGCAGTAAATTACATCAGGGATAAATCCGTCCTTATAAATTTTGTGCGCAAGTTTGAGCGCGTCATTTCTCACCATGTCATATGGTAAAAATTCTTTAATCATAAAAACCTCAAATAAGATGCTGAAACAAGTTCAGCATGACAATAATCTATAATTATAACGTCTTTTTATCATTTTTACTACTGATTTTTCTAAATGCACTTTCAAGCAACCAGCTGATAAGAACAAGTGCAAGAGTAATTGCCAGTACATCGCAGGTTTCAAGATGCACCTGAGCCAGCTGCATGAGTGAACCTGAAGCATAACGAGGAATGCTCAAAACTTCTCCTGCTGCAACAACCTTCCAGGAAAGTCCAAAGGCAGATTCAGCACCTGATAATAAAGCTGGAGTTGCAGAAGGAAGACGTATATGTAAGAAGGCTGTTAATCCGGTAAAACTACGGGACTTTGCTTTGAATAATTTTTCCAGATTTTCCGGAGTGTTTTCAAAGCCTTTTTCAGCTGATGTAATTATAATAGGCAGACACATTAAGACCGAAACAAAAACCGGAACTATATCAGAAGTGAACCAGAATAAGGCTGGTAGAATCAATGCAATTACAGGGGTTGCTCTAATCAATTCTAATGGAAAATCTATGAAAGCTGAAAAGGCTTTTGAATCTGCGGCTATAAGTCCTAAGAAAAATCCTAAAATCAATGAAATCAAAAAGGATATAATTACACGCAAAAAAGTAAAGGCAAAGGCTTTCCAGAATGTTACGGTTACGGCAAGCTTAAATAATCTTTTAATTACCTGATGCGGAAAAGGAAGGATTAGCGGCGCTGCTACTATTGCAGCAACCGCATACCATGCAAGGAGAAAAAAGAATGGAGAAAGGATTTTAAAAATCTTGATTCTATTCATTCCTTTTTATTTTTTATAGTAAAAACTATCGTCCGGGAGCTTTCCACCTATTGAAGTCTTATCTCCCTCGAGGAAAAGATTTAACAAATCTTCCAGAGATTTTTTTGCAGATGAAGCCGGGACATAAGTATAATTTGAAACAGGAATTGCATTTTCAACAACTGAAGCAGCAAGGCCAAGACTATGCTTTTCTGAAAGAGCACCAGAAGCAGCAGGATTTTTGATTGTCCAGTTTACAGCCTTATCATATTCTGAAAGGAAAGCCTTAAGCAGTTTTGGATTTTCTTTTGCAAAAGAAGCGCGAACAACCATTACAGAAAGTGGATATAATTCGTTCTGCTTTTTACCTGTAAGCTCAAGATATTCTTTCTGAAAATCAAGGGCTGCACGAACCTTATCTGATTTTGATTTAGCAATTGTTGAAAAAGGTTCTGGTACTACAGCATATTTGATTTTTCCGGAAATAAGCTGGGCAGCTATCTGTGCAGTTGGAATTGAAAAATCCATTTTTACATCTGGCTTTTCGCCATCCCAAGTGAGTCCATTTTCTTTTAGCAGATAGCGGAACATGTATTCAGGAGTTGCGCCCTGCCCTGCAACGTAAACAGTTTTACCCTTAAGGTCTGTAAAACGACGGATATTTTCATCAGTTGTGATGAGGGAAAGATTTCCGAGTCCTACAACAGCGCAACAGATAATTGACTTGTTACCGGCATTATAAACTTTAGCTGCAACATTGGCAGGCATAAAGCCGATGTCAATTTCGTTCTTAATCATTTTTGGAAGCAGTGCCTGTGGCTCAGCAAACTTTTCGTAAGTAAGTTCTGCACCAGAAATACTGCTGTCGTTTTCCATAATGTATGCAGCAGGCACACAGGTTGGACCGTTGAGCAGGCCTACACGCAGTTGTTTAGCTTCTGCAAATAAGTTAAGAGAGATAAGACTTATTACAAGGGATACAAATATTGTTCTTTTCATTTTCAACCTTCTCCAATTTCACTTTAATTTTACCACTATTACATTCAATTGCAACTGTATTGTAATCTTTTCCTGCATTTGAAAGAAGTTCCATAGAAAGAGGATCTTCAATTTCCTTGCGGAGCAGACGCTTCATTGGACGAGCTCCCATTGCAGGATTGTATCCGTTTTCAATAAGGTATTCTTTTGCCTTTGGCTTAAGATTGATTGTAAGTCCTTTTTCTGCAAGGCGCTCGCCAAGTTCTGCAAGCTGAATATCCAGAATCTTTGCAACCTCTTTTTTAGTAAGTGCATCAAATACAATTACATCATCAATTCGGTTGATAAGTTCAGGGCTGAGGAGTTTTTTAAGCTCATTCATTGCACCAGCTTTGATTTCTTCATACGGAATAACGCCATCTACAGTTCCAAAACCAACGCGGCCTTCGTTTGTAATCTGACGTGCACCGGCATTACTTGTCATAATGATTACGGTGTTGCGGAAGTTTACTGTGTGGCCAAGGTTATCTGAAAGTTCACCTTCTTCAAGCAACTGCAAAAGCAAGTTGAAAATATCAGGGTGAGCTTTTTCAATTTCATCTAACAAAACAACTGAGTATGGATGACGACGAACTTTTTCTGTAAGCACACCGCCTTCTTCATAACCAACGTATCCTGGAGGCGCTCCAACGAGGCGGCTGGCAGTATGCTTTTCCATATAGTCTGACATATCAATTCGGATAAGAGATTCTTCGCTTCCAAAAAGATATTTAGCAAGGGCTTTAGCAAGCTGAGTTTTTCCAACACCTGTTGGTCCAAGGAAAATAAAACTTCCAACCGGATGTTTTGGAGAAGAGATACCTGCACGCGCGCGGCGGATAGCACCTGAAATTACGCTTACGGCAGAGTTCTGTCCGATTACGGTATTATGGAGTTCATCTTCCATATGAACAATTCTTTCTGCTTCAGAAGAAGAAAGTCGTTCTACAGGAACTCCTGTCATCTCAGAAATTATGTGTTCAACATCAGAAACGGTAACGCGCTTTGTTCCGGTGTTTCCGCTCTTTTTCCAGAAGTCACTGTAAACATTTAGGCGGCGTTTGAGATCTATAACCTTATCGCGCACCAATGCAGCACTTTCGTAATCCTGATTTTTTACAAGAGCTGTTTTTTCTTCAATCAGCTGGCTGATATTCTGTTCAAGTTCAGCAAGCTCTGTAGGGCGAGCTTCTTCCTGAATTTTCTTTGCAGCACCTGCCTCATCAAGAATATCAATTGCCTTATCCGGCAAAACTTTCTCCGGAATATAGCGACGGCTAAGTTTTACAATGGCAGGAATTACTGCATCATCATAAATAACTCTGTGATAATTTTCGTATTTTGTTTTGATTCCGTTTAAAATCTCTTCTGTTTCCTGGTCGCCAGGTTCTTCAACCTTTACAACCTGGAAGCGGCGCTCAAGTGCGAGGTCCTTTTCGATGTGACGGGTATATTCTTTTGTAGTTGTTGCACCAATAATCTGGATTTCGCCACGAGACAAGGCAGGCTTCATGATGTTAGAAGCATCCATAGTTCCTTCAGGACCGCCAGCACCAATGATTGTATGAAGTTCGTCAATAAAGAGGATTATGTCTTTATTATCCTGAAGCTCCTTCATCATTTTTTTCATTCGCTCTTCGAACTCGCCGCGGTACTTAGTTCCAGCAACAATAGCAGCAAGATCAAGAGAAAGAATGCGTTTATTCAAAAGACCTTCAGGAACTTTGCCTGCTGCAATGTGCTGTGCGAGACCTTCAACAATTGCAGTCTTACCAACACCAGGTTCACCAGTGAGCACCGGATTATTTTTTGTACGACGCGAAAGAATCTGAATTACACGGTGAATCTCTTTGTCGCGTCCAACAACCGGGTCATCTTTATTTTCGCGCGCAAGTTTAGTAAGGTCGCGGCTGTATTCTGCAAGGAAAGACTGTTTTGCGCCATTAGACTTATCTGAAGGCTGTTTCTTTTCGGTCTTTTTATCTTCAAATACACCAAAAAGTCCACCTCCTGCATCATCATTCAAAAGTGAGCGGAAAACAGAATCTACAAGGCTTTCTGCATCTTTCTGGCGGATAGAAGAACCCCCATCTGCCTGAAGTTCCATTACAGTAAAACGTAAATCCATAATAGTGTAGCCTTCATCTGCAAAAAACTTTGCGGCTACACTGCCCTCATCACGAACAGCGGCTAAAAGAAGATGTTCAGTTCCAATATAATTATTGTGAAGTGCCGAAGACTCAATATCGGCAATATCAATCATAAACTGATAACGGCGGCTCTTTGGTATAGAGTTGAGAGTCGGGGAACTTATATCGTCTCGGAAGTAAGTTTCTACCGCCTGCTGAAGTTTATCTGCATCAAGTCCAAGCTCTGATATTGCAGAATATCCTAATCCTTCCTTTGATTTTAAAATAGCAAGAAGCACGTGTTCCGGTAAAAGCTGTGTGCTTCCGATTTTTCTGGCTTCATCCTGTGCCAGTACCATCAAGATTTTTTTTGCTCTAGGAGACAGGTTTTTCATTAACAATTCCTTCAAAGGCTTGCTGAATTACAATAGTTCTGAGTCTTTTTATCTGCAGATTTTCGCTGGATTTTACATCATCTTCAAAAGTAAACGCAAAACTGTCACAAAGATATTTCAAATGACCGTCTTTAACCCGATAATACAGGCCGTTCAGTTCATTTTCTGAAATACCTTTTACAAGCTTGAGCTGCAAGCCCCACTTTACCGCAGAAATGATGCTTACCGCTTCTTCATATGAAAGAAGCAAAGAATACATTGCCCGCGCGTAACTCTGCTTGAAAAAATTCAAGACTACTGTAGGATTATTATCGGCAAAATTTGAGCGAATCTTGCGTTCTGTTTTTAAAATAACGCTTGCTACTGACTGAATTACGGCCATCTGGTCTAATTCAGTGCCTTCTGCAGAACTCATTGTACTTACATCAAAAATACAGTTCGAAAAATCAGCTATCTGTTCACTTTTGAAAACCGGCTGAATCGAAAGTTTTTTTTCGCGCACCATGGAAACAATTGATTCAAACTGTCCCGAAAGAACAATCGAAGGAATAAAAAGCCTTACTGTAAACTTAAGACCAGTTCCACAGTCTTTTATATAGGTAGTAAGATAGCCAAAATCAATATTTGCGGCAAACTGAAGCTTATTCTGCAGGAATTCATCAACTTTATAGACTTTTTCCATTGCCTTTTCACAGTCTAAACCAGAAACAAAGGCCGCAATTTTTATATGATCGCTCTCGTTTACAAGACAAGAGGTACTTTCGTCACCATAATTGATTGCAACTGCACTGCATTCGTCTTTTATTATGTTTTTATCGCTTAAAATCTGGCGGCCAGGTTGTGAAATACCAGCCATATCAATAAAATGCCAGTCTTCTGAACCACTGAATGCATCATAAACAAGGGCCTGAACACGGGCTTTATCGTCTTCTGTCATTTTTGAAGGAAACGGAAAGTCTGCCAGATTTCTGATAAGGCGTGCACGTGTGGAAATTACAATGTCATCATCTTTACCAGGCTCGGCGAACCAGGCACTTGAATTGGCCGTACTACCGGCTGATTTACTGCTGTCCGTCTTTGATTTCCGTGCCATTATTCAAAACCTTAAGATAATCTCTATACAATGCTGCTTTTTCGTAATCTTCTGCTGCAACTGCTTCTTCGAGTTTTATTTGCATAGTCATGCGGTCTACAAGAGTTGAACGATAGCCTTTGAGACGTTTTGGAAGCGAGCCTTTATACTCGCCCTTAATTCCGTAGCTTTCGAGAGTTTTACGGAATTCATCTGCAAAAGTATAATAGCACTCGGCGCAACCGATTTTCTGAGACTTTGCAATTTGGTCAAAGGTGCATCCGCACACACTGCAGCATTTCATAAGGCTCGATTATGTTAGTTCTTTCGCAAAATATCAAGAGGTTTTTCGCGGCCTGCCTTTCTTGAAGGCAGATACGAAACCAGAACCGAAAGCAGTAAAACTGCTATCGCTATAAGAATAACCTGATTTACAGGAATTTCAACTGGAATTTCGCTTAAATAATAGGCAGGATCCATAAGATGAACTTCGCCACCACCGCCCATAGTACTGAACCAGTTTACAAGCCGTTCAAGTCCGTGCACAAGCTGATTTGAGAAAATTGTAAGCAGAATTCCAACAGGAAGACCGATTATAAGCCCGCCTGCCCCACACGAAAGTGCCGCTAAAAGAAAGGCAAAGGTGATTCCACGAGGCTTAGCGCCAATACTCTTGAGAATTGCTATTTCCTTCTGGCGTTCCATAACAAGCATAACAATTGCTGATGAAATATTTACGGTTGCCACAAGAACAATCAGCATCATTACAAAAACAAGCATTACCTTTGTTGAAGAAAAGTTTTCAAACTCGGCGGTATGAATCTGATCCCAGCGGTAAACATTAGCATAACGGCCAAAATTATCTGCAAGACGCTTTTGGATTGCAACAAGTTCTGGTGAAAAAGCATCCTGAGTTTCTATCATAATATTATAATTTGCACTTTCCATAGAAAGCGAAGAATAAGCAGCTTCTAAAGGAATAAATACCCAGAACTGGTCAAGTTCCTGATAGCCGGAAGAGACTACAGCAGTGATTTTAAAAGATGTAAGCTTTGGAACAATACGTTCGTTATTTTCACCAACAGAGCGGGTTGTGATTATGCGGATTGTATCACCGGCGTGAAGGTCCATATCTTTTGAAAGCTTCTGACCGATTATGGCAAGTTTCTCTCCCCCAGCAGATACAAAATCCCCGAGTTCCCCTTCGCAAACTTCGAACAACTTTTCAAAGGATTTATTTCTTACAAAAATATCAGGCTTAATTGCGCGGATTTCTATGCCGCTGCGACCATTTTTTCCTGCAGCAAGAGCAGAAATCTCAACTTCAGGATATGCGGCTACTACACCACGCACCCCCGCAGCCTCAGAAGCATATTTTGTAAAGGCTTCAACAGTTTTTACCTTGCTGATATTCGGTGCGACATAAGCCTGAATGTGGCTGGTTGAAAGTCCGATAATTCGCTCTGTCATTCCGTCTATCATTCCGTTTGTAACGGAAGTTACTACAACTAGAGGAACAATGCTGAGGCCTATGCAGAGTACCGCACCAAAAAGGCTTTTTCGCGCGATGGATTTTTTTTCGGCTTTTGGGAAAATGAGGCTTTTTGCAAATTTCAATGAATAGCTTAAGTTCATTTTCATATAAGCCTGCCCTCCACGATTCTAAGCTGTTTGTCGCCGTTTGCAGCAAGTCCCATATCATGAGTTACGAGGACCAGCGTTTTTTTGTATTTGTCTGCCATAGAAAACAATAACTCACCAATTTTTTGTGCATTGGCAGGGTCAAGGTTTCCGGTAGGCTCGTCAGCTAGAATCAGGGTCGGATCGTTGATGAGGGCACGAGCCGCGGCGACTCGCTGGCGTTCGCCTCCGGATAGTTGCGATGGCAAATGATTCATTCTTTCACTAACACCTACATCTTCCAGAAGTGCAGCAGCCCTTTCCATTGCTTCTTTTTTAGAAATGCCCGCAATCAGGGCCGGCATATAAACATTTTCGAGGGCAGTAAAATCTTTGAGCAGATAATGAAATTGAAAAATCAAACCAATAAAATGCGCGCGATATTCAGACATTTTTGCTTCATTTAATGAGTTGACTTCCCAAAGTCCGCTTTTTTCAGTTCCGGCTACAACAGTTCCGCTGGTAACACTGTCTATTCCTGCGATTATATTGAGCAGCGTACTTTTACCACTTCCACTTTCACCTACAATTGCAATTTTTGAACCTTCTTCTACATTGAGATTCAAATCTTTTAGAACTGTAAGCTTTTCGCTGTCGGTTTCATAAACCTTTTCAAGATTTTTTATGGTAAGGATATTACTCATTATGAAGCACCTCCGAAACTGTCATTTTCAAAACATTTCTGCTTGCGGCCCAGGATGCAATCAATGGAGAAAAGATTCCAAACAATGTGATTGCAAGAACCTCTCCCGGAAATACGCGGGCTGGAATTGAAGCATATAGATTATAAGATGAATTTACCTGTACATACTGAAGATTTGCGCTGTCTGTGAGCGCTGTAATAAGATACTGAATTCCATACATTAATTTTGCTGCCAGTGTAAAAACAACATCTGTATTAAAGCTGATAAGAAGCCCAAGTGCAACTCCAGTTAGAGCCCCTACAGTACCTGTAATAAAACCGCGCATGATAAAGATTGCCTTTATTCCGCTGCGTCTTGCACCAAGGGCAGAAAGAACTGCAATTTCAGTACGTCGTTCAAAAACAAGGCGACGCATTCCGTTGTAAATATTGATTGCTACTACAACAAAAATCAAAGTAACGAGAAGTAAAAGCATATTTTTTTCGATGCGGAGTGCACCAAAGAAAGTTCGGTTGAAGCTTCTCCATGAGACAATTTGTGGTTCCGTCGAACCCGACCACCCAAGCTTTTTATTCAGGCTCGCAGTTGCCTTCAAATCATCATCATATTTTTTTAATTTAATTCCCCAGATTTTTTTTGCTGAAGCACCAAAATATTTTGCAGCTGCATCCATTCCAACAAAGGCATACGAATTATTAATCTCTCCATAGCCGGTTGTAAAGATTCCATGAACTACAAAAACTCTGTCAGAAGAAAAAAGCTCAACATCACTTCCACCGCTCATAACAAGAAGAGATACTTCGCTGCCTACACGCACACCAAGGTTACGGGCGAGTGTGCTTCCAAGAACTATTGAATCAGGCTCAGAAAAATCAAATTGTCCAGAAAGCATTTTTAATTCTTTCTTAAAGCCTTGGTCTTCATAATAAATAGCTTCATCTGCAGCACGGACATTTACTGCAAGGGCCCCACCCTTTAATCCTGTCATCAAAGCCTGTGCCTCATAAAACGGCACACAGGATCTCACATGTTTGTCTGCCTCACAGGCTTCAATAAGAGCAGTTTCTTCTTCTGCTGGAACATCAACTGCACGCAGATGGTAAGATGACACCTCCAGAATTGCATCAATAAAACTCATCTGAAATCCATTCATTACACTCATAACCACAGTAAGAGTCATAACACCAAAACAGATTCCAAGAGTTGCCAGAGCAGAAGTAACGGCAGAACGGCCTTTTCTATCTACGCGGGCAAAACGGCGAGAAACAGCACTAATCCATCTTATCATATAGTTTTTCCCTCGTAACTTTTCCGCCGCTATAAAAAATATCTTTTACACGGACATCATTTTCATAATAAGTTTTTACAGAGAAGGTTTTATCAAAGAAAATCTCGCTTACGTATTTTCCTTTTTCCGAAGAATACTTGTTGAGCATTTTCAATACACCGTTTTCATAATATTTGAAATCCGGTGGTATTTCGCCTTCGTTGTATGCATAATCATATTTTTTAGTAAAGCTATAGTCGAACTCTTTGTATTCTTTATCTTTGTAAAAATATTCTGTAAGAGAATCTGAAATAAGCCGGTCTTCACTATCATATGAAAACTTACGCTTTGAAGTTATCTGATTTTTTTCTTCAGCAATTGCATACTTTTCTGAAGTAAGGATTTTTGAAGTTTCGCTGTAGATAAGATTTTCCAGAGAAGCAGGTGTGCTTATCGTCTTTTTTGAAATTACATTACTATCCGGATAGTATTCGTACTTTTCAGTTTTTTCTAATTTTGCACCCTGTACAGAAGGTATGTTCCAGTTTTCTTTTTTAACAAGATGATAATTATCATCATAAAAATATCTGTCTATATAATTCCCGTTTGCGTGAATGCTTATAAGATTTCCATTCTGATATTGTGGTGCAAAAATCTCGTTTTCAAATTCATAGAATTTAAGCTTATTGTTTTTATCGTGAATGATAGTATCGGCTTTTTCCTGATTGAAAAACTTTTCAACTTCGCTAAGTTGTGGCTCTGCAGATTCTGTTTCTTCTTCAGATTTTTCTGCTTCTGGTATTTCTTCATTCTGATATTCGGAAAGACTGCTTTCCATTGAAGAAAGCTCGTCTGCAATGCGCTCTTCTTCGAGTCTTGCAAGCAGCTCTTCTACCCATTCACCATTATCACAGGCTGGACTATAAAAATCAAAATCTGAATTGTTATCTGATTCTGTTTCAGTTTCCGAGACTTCTGTCTGACCTGGCTGTTCTATCTGAGTGTTTTGATTTTCCTGATTTTCATTCTGCGTCTTTTTTTTACAGGAAATAATTCCACACAAAAAAATCAAAAGCACAAAAAGAGGAATTATTTTTTTTGATTCTTTCAAATGCAGAAACACTCTCTTATCCTTATTCAGAAATTACAAACCAAGAAAATCGTTTATATATGCTTCAGCATCAAACGGACCAATATCCTTATAGCCTTCACCAGTGCAGACAAATGCAACTGGAAGCCCAAGCTCGCGGCCAATAGAAACTGCAACACCACCCTTAGCTGTTGAATCATATTTTGTCATGATAATTGCATCAATTTTTACTGCTTCATTAAATACTTCTGCCTGACGCAAAGCATTCTGGCCGGTTGTAGCATCAATTACAAGAATCTTTTTATAACAGCCTTCGTCAGCTTTTAGGGAACAGGTGCGGTCAATTTTCTGAAGCTCGCGCACAAGATTTTCCTTATTATGAAGTCGACCAGCCGTATCCGCGATGACAATTCCAGGTCCTTTAGCACGAAGAGCATCTGCCGCATCATAAACTACAGCCGAAGGATCAGAACCATGCTGATGGCTTACTACCCTGACACCGAGCCGCTCACCATGCATTGCAAGCTGTTCGATAGCAGCTGCACGGAAAGTATCTGCACTGGCAAGAACAATATTATCTGTACCACGGCTCTTCAAATAATCAGAAAGTTTTGCGGCTGTTGTAGTTTTTCCAACTCCGTTAACTCCCAGCATCATCCATACATTCTGCTTACCAGCTTCTGGTTCCAGAGTTACGGCTTTTACATCCTCAAGCAAAAGTTCACGAAGCTTTGCAATAATTCCATCCTGTTCGCGGATTTTTTCTTTACTGCAAACTGCCTGCAATTCATCTACAACTTCAAAAGCAGTCTTTGCTCCAATATCACCTTCGACAAGCATATCTGTAAGCTCGTCATAAAAATCATCATTAATTGAAGAGCCCTTAGAAAAGAGGGATTTTAATTTTTCACCAAACGATTTTTTCATTGTTGATCTCCATCATCATTTGAATTATTTTCTTCTGTATTATTTGTCTGATTAGAATTATCTGCAATTACAAATTCTGAAGCAGGGCCTCGTTTAGCCTTCTGAGGTAAAACAGAATTAGCAGCAAGAAGGTAACGAACAAGTTCGTAGCCCCAGAAAACACCGCAACCTATTGCTAGGCCACGAGTTATATTCATTGCCAGCTGATATTTATATGCTTCATCATAATCTATCTGGCCTTTATTGTAGAGCTGATATTTATTTTTAAACTGTCCGTCTGTATAAAAAGCCGGAATTAAAGAAATCATAAAAACAGAATAAGCGCCGTACATCCATTTTCTTCTGGTATCAATATAAGTCATTCGATCCATTGGCTTTGGATTGATTTTTACAAAACTTCCATCAAATACATTTTTCTTTGGAATATAGTAAAAAGAAGTTTCTCCATTTTCTGCAATAAACTCTCCAAGAATTGCATTTCCATCTATTGAGATTTGTGATTTTGTATCTGTAATTGGCGTTGCTTTTACGCCGTTTGCATAAATCTCACCGGGTATATTTTTTTTAAGTCCTATCTGAATATTACCGATTTTTAATTCTTCAAAATTTACCTGAATTGTATATTTTTGATTTCCTTCAAAATAATATGAAGTTCCTGCCGTTCGGTAGTTTTTAGATATAAACTGAATATTATGAACGCCAGAATCAAGAATCAAGTTATTTGTATCATTGGTCTGTAAAACGTCATCTATATATATTTCAGCATTTGCTGCGGCTGTTACAGGAAGCATTTCTATTTTTAATTCAACCGGCATCGCATTTGTAATCAAAGGAAGCAGTTGCATTGCAATTGATGAGGTAATTAATTCCATATCATTTGTTGAACCAATTTCTGTAACTACCCCTGCACTTTTTGCACCCGGATATAAAAACAGTTCGGCTGAAACTGAAATATAATCTCCATAGCCGGTTATGCTTCCAACAATCAATGAATTAATACTTGCAGAAACAACTTCTTTTTCAAAAGTACCGCTTGTGGTTCCGGCTTTTATTGCATTTTCTGAAGGCTTAAAAAGAGTTGCACTATCATTTCGATAAAAGGCTATTGTTTCAGTTGTATATAGACTCTTATCTTTTATGAAAATATTTTTAAATAACTGCTGGAACTTTTCGATTTCAGACAGTTCATCATCGTTTTCAATAGCATGCTGTGAAATAAGCGCCATCTTTCTGGAGGTTTCGTCGGTCTGCTCTTTTAAGTCCTTAAGATTCTTATCTATTTTATCCTGTATTTCTTTGATTTTTTTTTCTTCAGTTTTAATTGCTGATTTTAATTTTGTATCAGAATAATTTTCAATAACAAGAGCATCTCGTTTTTTATATTCACTTGAAAGCTGAAGGTAAAGAGACTGGCGCTCGGTACGAAGTTTATAAAGATTTCGTTCCAGCTGTTCATCGGGCATTACGTTTCGCTGGAGTGAACGATTAAGATTTTCAAGGATTGCAGACGGAAGCATTTCTGAAACACCTGACTGAACTGCTCCTTCTGTCTGTCCGCGAGTATACTGAAATTTCTGAGCCGCAATTACCCATTTTCCGGTTTCCCCAAAAAGCGGATAAATGCTGCTGCAGAGAAAAAACATAGAAATAATACTTATGCGGCGCAAAACCTTATACTTCGTCGTCATCGTCCCCAGAGCCATCCATTGGAAGCCCCTTCCATTTTGCTACAAGATATGCGTTCATAAAATCGTCAAGGTCGCCATCCATTACTGCCTGAATATTTCCGACAGAATGACGAGTGCGATGATCTTTTACCATTGTATAAGGACAGAATACATAAGAACGAATCTGGCTTCCAAAAGAAATATCCTTCTTTTCAGCCATAAATTTAGAATTTTCTTTTTCTTTCTGTTCACGGTAGTATTCGTAAAGACGTGCCTTAAGCATGTTCATACAGGTCTGGCGGTTCATAAGCTGGCTGCGTTCTGTCTGGCAGGCAACTACAATTCCTGTAGGAATATGTGTAAAGCGGACTGCAGAGTCTGTCTTGTTTACGTGCTGTCCACCTTTACCACCAGCGCGGTAAGTATCCACACGAAGGTCTTCAGGTTTAATATCAACTTCGATTGTATCATCCAGAACAGGATAAACATAAACAGAAGCAAAACTTGTATGGCGTCGTGCATTTGCATCAAAAGGAGAAATACGTACCAGACGGTGGATTCCTCCTTCTCCCTTCAAATAGCCATAAACAAAGTCGCCGCTAATCTGAATTGTGATGGATTTGATTCCGCCTTCTGCTTCGAGTTCATCAACTACTTCTGTTTTATAGCCGTGGCGTTCTGCCCATCTTAAGTACATACGGCTAAGCATAAAGGCCCAGTCACAGGCTTCTGTTCCACCGGCACCTGCATGTACTGTAAGGAAGGCATCGTTCTGATCTACTTCGCCGCTTAAGAGGTTTAAGATATTAAGTTTTTCAAATTGTGCTTTTGCAGCATCGTACATTGTACGAACTTCATCCTCGTCGCTTTGCTCACCTGATTCTGCAGCAAGCTCATACATGGCTTCGAGGTCATCCATATCTGCAATGATTTTTTTCCAGGGTTCAATTCGGTTTTTGAGTTTTCGAATCTGACTCATTACCTTTTCGGCTGCTTCGTGGTCATCCCAAAAACCAGGGGCTTCTGTAAGCTTTTCTTTTTCTGCTATTGCCTTTTCAATTGCAGCAGAGTCAAAGACGCCCCCATACATTCATAATTTCTTCTCTCAACTGTTCTACTGGTAATTTAATTTCTTCTAACATAGATTATAGAATATCATGAATTTCAAAACTTGTCATTGCCATGTCATCCCGAACTTGTTTCGGGATCTATTAATAGATGCTGAAACAAGTTCAGCATGACTATTTGGACAGAAATTGAATTCCATGCTATTATAATAAATATGAAGAAAATAATTTGTTCTCTATTTTTGATTCTCACAGCAGCTTTTGTATTTGCAGAACGCCCTATCGTACGCGACATTCAGGCTCGTGCCGGAAGCGGAACAAAGGTTCGAATTATCTGGCAGCTTCCTAAAGAAACCACTCCTGAAATTGAATCTCTTTTATTATACCGTACCACAGAACAAGTTACTTCATTCTCTCAGTTGAAAAATGTCCAGCCTATAACTGCCCTTACTCCGGACCGCGCAGGTTATACAGACCAGCTTACAGATTTGAGAGATTATTTTTATACCGTAATTGCACAGACCACAGAAGGTCCATACGATGTTGTGCTTCTTTCTTTTAATTCAACCGTAACAGGCGTACATCTTATTGCAAAAAAACAGGCAGAAGCACCTGCAGCAAAAAATGATATTGAGCAGGTTTATCCAGATGGAACACTTCGCAAAACTCCCCTTCCATTCATCGATATGATAGAAGGATTTGATGCAGAACCTTTAGTTTCTGATTCAACAGTATCACAGGTTAGCACTCTGACTGGCGGAAATTCAAAAACTTCTAAAAATCCTCTTCTTACGCCTTATATTTTTGAAGAAGATCTTGTTTCACCTGATGGTGGTGATGAGTATTTGCTCTTTGAGATTTTAAAAGCTTCGTTTGTTACAAAAAAATATAAAGATACTATCGAAAAATTGAATCAGCTGATTGGAACAAATATCAGTGAAGAAACAAGAAACCGTGCATATTTTTATCTTGGTGAGTCACAGTATTTTTGCAGAAATTATGAAGATGCTGTCCGAAGCTTTGTAAAGGTTCAGGCTGCATTCCCAACTGTTTCTAAAAAGTGGCTTGAAGATTCTTTGGATAGAATATAGGTTGCTTCGCACTACGTGCTCGCAACGACATCATCTTATTTTTCGGAGCAAATCAATAATTGCAGGGCGTTCAACAGCCTTTTTAATTTCAGCAACTAATTCATCGCCGCGAACTTCGTTATTTACAAGGCGATTACCGTCTTCATCTGCATTTGGAACTGTGTCCATTCCAGATTCGGTATTCTGTTCAGGCATACTAACAAGAACAAGCTCATCGCCTTCATTTATTCTGTCATAAAATCCGTGACTCGTAATTACTGCTTCAGAAACTTCTTCGCCTGCTTCTGTTACAACAAGCATTCCAACTACATCATCATCGCGGAAAAAAAGCCCTGTTCCTGCATCTGCAGTTTTTACGCAACCTTTTCGTACAATCTTAAATACTGCATCCTTTACAATATTTTCTGAACGACCAAGATCTATCAAGACTGTTTTTCCATTGCGCTGTAAGATTTTGCCGCGAACTGTAAGTTTTTCCAGAACTGAATTTCTGAAACGACGGAGAACTGTTGAGAATCTGTTGTTTCCAGTTGCGTAATATTTTTCACTGAAGGTTTCGGTACCAGTGCGGCCAGAATACATTGTTGCACTAAGGCTCAAATCATCATCACCCTCGCTCAATGAAACCATGATAAAATAATCATAATTATTTGCACGGGCATTTTTAAATGCTTCGCCGTAGCCGGAAACCGGAGTAACCTGAGTTTTTACAGAAGTAATTGCCACCCCGCTAAACACATCGCCACAAGCCAATGCAGTGAGGCGGTCGCCATCCGCATGATTAAAAGTAGAAGTATTTTCAGTATAGAACACCGCAATGTTCCAACGGATTTTATCAAGATAAAAGGCATCTACCTTCCAGCGCTTAGCGAGAGTATTATTAAGAAGCGACTCATAGGCTTCAATAGTGTCCTTAAGTTGTGTGGAAATTACAGAATCTGAGTTGCCTTTTACAAAGTTCAACTGTTCAAGGTAAAGCTCATGCATACCATTCAGTTCCAGAATGTCTGCGTATGCAAGACGTGCTGCACTATTTGAAGGATCAAGAATTAAAGCTCTCTGATATTCGTAAGTGCTTCCGGCCTTGTCGTAACGGCTGTCATACTGACGCGCATTATTCAAATGATAGCCGGCCCACTGGCTGCGGCGCTTATCATCAAGATCGAGCTCACTTTTTGCTGTAAGCTCAAGCATCATTCGCATAAGCTCGTCCTGAGGTTTTACACTAAGACCTGTATCCCAGGTATTTATTGCGTCCTCAGTATTTCCAAGCTTAGACTGAGCCACACCTTTTAAATACCAGGCGGCTCCGCTGTTTCGATTGCGGCTTATTATAAAATCACAAAGATCTATTACTTCACTATAACGATGCTGAAGATAAACAATCTGTGCCAGAAGCTCATAGGCCTGTTCATAGCCACCGCGAATTTCAACTGCAATGCGGGCATGCTTTTCTGCATCTTTGTAATCACCCTTCATTGTGTAAATTATTGCAGCAAGGTAATGCACTTCCGGTTCACCAGAATAATACTGCATTGCCTGACGAAGATATTTTTCTGACTGATTGTATCTCTTAGTTTCTGCACAAACTAAAGCAAGCGAAAGCAATGCCTTACGGTTTGAGTTCTGTCGCTTTAAAGCCTCTGCATACTGATTTTCTGCTCCCGAAAATTTTCCGTCATATAATTCAATTTCTGCAAGACCAAAATGTGCGTCTATGTCGTTAGGATACTTTTTCAGAACTTCATTAAAAATCTGACGGGCTTCATCTGTACGGCCAAGTGCCAGTAAAATCATTCCCTTAAGATTTTTTATTTCTGATTTATTTTTTTCGTATTTTTCTGCGCTCTCAAGATACTGAAAGGCAAGGTCAAATTCTCCAAGATGATAAGAACAGTCTGCAAGGCGGAACCATGCATCACTAAAAGCCGGATTTGAATTTACTACCTCAATAAAATACTGCGAAGCAGTATACCAGTTTTCTTCGTTCTGAAGTTCAACTGCTTCGTTATAAGTTTTGAGGATATTTTTTGAATCTGCGGCAAATACTGGCGTAACTGCACTAACTACCGCAGTCAAAATCATTGCAAATAAAATCCGACTTCTTTTTTTACTCATCATTCTTTCCGTCATCTGTGTTTTTAATTATCTTAACCATATTGATTCGGTGACCTTCCATGTCCTGAACAATAAAGTCATAGTCATTCCAGCTCACCTTTTCATATTTTACAGGTACTTTACCGAACAAATCAAATACGAAACCACCCAGAGAATCGAAATCTTCATTCGGAAATTCTGCCTCCAGCGACTCGTTCAAATCATCAAGGTCTACGCGGGCATCACAGAGCCATACATTATCGCTTACCTTAAGAATATCTTCCTGTTCCTTGTCGAATTCGTCCTGAATATCGCCTACAATCTCTTCGATAATATCTTCCATTGTTACGATACCCGAAACTCCACCGTATTCATCAATTGCGATTGCAATGTGAAGGTGATGTCTTTTAAACTCGCGGAGCAAAGAGTCGATACGTTTACTTTCCGGAACAAAATAAGCCTTGCGGACAATTTTGGTAAGGTCGATTTCTTTTTTCTCTGCAAGACATTTTATGATGTCTTTTACATAAAGAACACCAATTACATTATCAATTGAATCAGTATAGAGCGGAAATCTTGAATGACCGCTGGCTACTATTTTTGTAAAAAGTTCTTCCTGTGGTGTATCACTTGAAATAAAATCAACATCGATTCGGGGAATCATTACTTCTTTTACAGAAGTTTTAGACAGATCCTCTACACCCTGTATCATATCTTTTTTTTCTTCGTTTAAAATTTCCTGCTGTATACTTTCCGCCTCTTCAGCAGCAGTGTTTTTCTTCTTTTTCTTAAAAAAACTCATTTGATTATTTTTTCATCCTTTAATTTTTCTAAAACTTTTTCCTGAAGTACAAGCATTTCGCAAACCGGAGCAACACCTTTTTCTATATGTTCTTCTCCGTGGTCCATTCCATTCAAATGCAAAAGGCCATGAACAATCAGACGTTTGAGCTCATCATTTCGGCTCTCATTAAAATATTCGGCATTTACAGGTAAAGTATCAAGGCTTATTACTATATCGCCTACACACTTCCACTTTCCTTCTTCATCTTCATATTCTTCATCATTTTCAAAAGAAAGAACATCTGTTGTGCTGTCTATCTGACGGTAAGCCTTATTGAGTTCCTGCATATATGCGTCTTCGCACAAAAGAAGCGAAACCTCTTCACCATCAAAATTAAATTCTTTGAGTGCCTTTAATACAAAAGGCTCAACATTGTTAAACCACTCCGGCTCATCTACACCGTCGTGCATTGCTACAAATACTCGATTCATTTCTTTTCCTTTACTGTTTTGGGGGCTGCAGGTTTTACAGCAGATGTTTTAGCTGAAGTAACTTTTACCGGACCTTTAGTACTTTCTTTTACAGGGGGCTTTGGTAATTCTTTTGGAGCCTCAGTCTGAATGACCGCTTCTTCTGGATTAGGTTTTGCTTCATCCGGATCCTGCTGATTCTGATATTTAATACGGTTATGATAATAACCTGTAAGAAGATTTACAAAAGTTGCTTTGATTTTTGAAATATCACTGAAGGTAAGAGAACAGTTATCAAGCTGCTTATGGTCTACCTTCTGATTAATCAAAAGTGTAATGAACTTTTCAAGGCGCTGAGAAGTTGGATTATCAAGAGTATGGCAGGCTGCTTCAACTGTATCTGCAAGCATTACCACTGCAGATTCTTTTGTTACAGGCGGAATTCCAGGGTATCTGAAATCATCTTCTTCGAGAGAAGCATCCTTTTCTTTTGCAGCATTGTAAAAATAAGTGATGATACTGTTACCATGATGTTCTGCAATAATATCAATTACAGCCTGTGGCAGATGTAGCTGATGAGCTTTTTCAACACCTTTGCGAACATGACTTTTGATTACAGATGCAGAAAGGGTTGGGTTCAGATCATTGTGCTTATTTTCCATATTGGCCTGATTTTCTACAAAGTATTCACTCTGGTCCATTTTACCAATATCGTGGTAATATGCACCAACTCTAGCAAGCAATGGATTTGCATCAATTTCACGGCAGGCTGCTTCTGCAAGCTGGGCAACCATCATAGAATGATTATAGGTACCGTTTGCCTGAATCTGCATCTGCTTAAAGATTGGAGTATTATTATCGCTCAAATCCATAAGACGGAAAACAGAAGCTGTATTCAGCATGATTTCCAGTGGAGTTAAAAATCCCAGAGTTAAAATTCCAGACAGGAAGCCGTTTATGGCAAGACCAATCATAAGTTTTGCAATTTCATCAAAGGTTTCGTTGAAAATAACAGAGAAAAGAATAAGATAAACAATATTAAAAATTGCTATCATAATTCCTGCAAAAACTAAATCCAGACGACGTTCTATTTTGCGAACAATAGCAGCAGATGTAAGTGAAGATGCAAGTGTAAACAGGAACGTAGGAATCTGCCAGCCTGTTGCACATAAAACTCCCATAGACATTACGATTGAAAGCAAAAGTGCAGAAAGATTTCCATAAAGTATTGTTACAATCATAATGAAAAGTGCAGATGGAATTACAATACAAATACTATAGGGACTAGAAAATAAAGAAAGCTTTCCTAAAAAGGCAGTTACTGCATACTCTGCAATAAAAAACAACACCTGAAGCAAAGGCTCTCTAAATACAAGTTTTCTATTTACAGAAATAAAGGTAAAAAGCAGGTACCACATAATTGAAAGCAGCAACAAATAAAGTTCACTGTTTGCAAAAGCTCTGTAATCTATATAGAGCGGAGATGCTGACATTTTCTTAAGCTTTGAAAAACCTTCTTCTGTAATCGGGAAGCCCTTTTTGATTATTTTTTCGCCTTTGGTTACTGCAACCGGATCAATATTATCCGGCTGAAGAGTACGATCAGCAATAATTGTACGGTCTGCAATCTGTCCAATTTCAAAATCATTAAGAGAAAAGTTTGCAATTGTTTCTGCGGTGCTGATTTTCAAAAAATTTAAGGCAGAAATTGCAAGAAGCCCTACAAAAAATAAAATAAGAAAGAGATAATTATGTCTTATGTAGGTACCTGTTGCCTTCATTACAAGACTTACTATCGAAGCCTTACCGTTTTCTTTTTCGGAATTATTCCTTTTCATTTTCATACGCCTTTACTATTTTCTTAACTAACTGATTTCTTACAACATCTTCTGCCGTAAGCTCCATAAAACCAATATCTTCTATTTTATATAATATACTGATTGAATGCATTAAACCTGACTCTACCTTTTTAGGTAAGTCAATTTGTGATGGGTCGCCGGTAACAAAAACCTTTGTATTTTCTCCCATGCGGGTAAGAAACATTTTCATCTGTGCACAGGTTGTATTCTGCGCTTCGTCGAGAATTACAACTGCATTATTGAGAGTGCGGCCTCGCATATAGGCAAGAGGAGCAACTTCTACAATACCTGCCTCAAACAGTCGTTTAACTGATTCAGTTGGAAGGATTGTTTCCATTGCATCGCGCAGAGGTCTAAGGTACGGATCAATTTTATCTTCGAGGTCACCAGGAAGAAAGCCAAGACTCTCCCCCGCTTCTACTACCGGACGGGTTATTATGAGTTTATTCTTTTTATGAGTAAGAATTAGCCGAAGTGCTTCGGCAACGGCAAGGTAAGTTTTTCCACTACCCGCTGAACCGGTACAGAATACCATATCGCGGGTTTGAAGAAGATTTACATATTCAGCCTGCCCCTGAGTACGCGGATATACACGGCGAACAGCACCAGGTACCATAATCACCATTTCATCTGCATCAACTTTTTTCTTTGTATTTAGAACTGTGAGAATTATATCGTCGCTGTTACGGCCACCCGAATGAACTTCATCTATAATACGGTCTACTATGAACTGAAATTTCTGGCAAACTTCGGGAGCAGCATTTTCTACAGAGAGCTCGTTGCCTCTATAAAAGACAGGAACTCCAAGATGTTCTTCTATGAGTTGTAAATTTTTATCATTAGTTCCGCACACACAGGAAAGCACATCGTTGTCAGGAACTACTATTGTGTATTCGTTCAAAAAAACCTCTTTTTAACTATTATTATTGATGATAAGTCAAATGTCAATGTTTTATCATTCAAGCTTCCACTCGCCATAATCATCAATAATCGAAGTCTTCATGCTCTCCATTGGGTTCCAGACTACACCGATTGTGATGTATGGCTTAAAGTCATAACGTTTTTTGCCGTTTTCCTGGATAATTCGTGGTTCAATCTTCATTGTCATATTGAATTTCCAGTCGTGAAGATCATGACTCATACTCATATTAAAAGACTTAATCTTAAAGCCTGATTTTTCACGCTTTGAATCATCATCAAAACGGAAGGAATTGATAAGATCAGAGAAAACATTGCCCGGGAATCCTCCCCAATCGCTATATAAATCACCTTCTTCATTATGGAAGTACCAGTAAAGAACAGAGTTACGTGAAGTAGCCGAGAAAGAAAGTTCCCAGAACTCATGAATCTTAAATTTAATGGAAGGAGAAAAAAGCAGATAACTGTTTGTAGGACGAAGCAAATCTGCTACTACACTTGTCGACAAAGAAGGTGTAATTGTAATTCTATTGAACCACTGATAATAAGTCTTTGACGGAAGAGAATATGAAGCAGAAAGAGAATATGGAAGGAACTCTTTCTCGCTTCTAATCATCCAGCCATCATCCTTATCAAAATCATAACCTTTTACATAAGACATAACATAAGAAAGATTCAATCCAAATGCAGATGCGGAAATCTTCAAACTATCTGGATTATCGTCTTCAAGATTATAAGAAAAACTTTCGGAAATCTTCAATTTTGAATTGAAAAGAGAAATTGAAAGACTCTGATTCAAAGGACTCTTTTTCCATTCTTTTTCATAATCCTTGTTTTTAAGAGTGGTATCAGAAGTTTTTACAACTCCAGCCTTAAGCTCCCCTCTCGACTCCTGAAAACCAGTACTTAAAGAAGCACTTACATAAGGGAAGCCCAGACTTAAAGTTGCAGTATATTTTTTCAAAAGCGGAGGCATTACAGATTCAAATTTTAAGGATTGAGTAAACTTTTTATCAAGTTCAGATGCACGAACATCTGCAGAAACAGAGTTTACAGTAACACTTTCTTCATCTTCCCAGTCTGCAAAAAGTTCTTCCCATTCAGGATCATCTGCTGTAGCAGTAGATAAGAATTTTCTGCGATAAAGCTTGATGTTAGAATTCCATGAAACACTCGTATCACTTATAAAAGGCACATAAACAAATGGACGCAGAACAACTGAGTTGGAATTAACAATATCCCTGGTTTCTGATTTATAGTCAGAAACTATGAGTTTGTCTTTGTCAATTTTTGTATAACCATAAGAATATTCTTCCTTATCTGAAATATAAGGATGCTTCTGGAAAACCGGAGAAAATGAAAACTTATTTTCAACAGAGAAAAAGTTCCCGCCATAATTAAATTTACTTGTTAATGAAACCGGAACCTTAATGTTATACATTGAAGAACGGATTTCGCTCCAGTCAAAATCTTCTGATTTTCTAAGATATGTGGAATCAGTAGAATAAGCCAGCTGATTTTGAGCAGTCAGTCCAAGCGAATAATTAAGAGAATAAGTTATAGTATCTGATACAGTTTCCTTTGAAGGAGTATAACTTAATTCAGGATTCAGATATTCAAAGATTTTTTCTTCTTTTTCCGATTTTTCAGATTTATCTTTTTCATCAGGAGTTTTTGCGATTTCTTTTTTATCTGGTTCTTCTTCTGTTTTAGCTTCAGTCTCTTCCTTTGGTCTTTCTTCTTCCAACTGCTTTTCTGTTTTTAACTCATCCGGTTTATTTAAGGAAATTACGAAAGAAGGAGCCTTTTTACTTTCAGATTTTTTTGGTGGCCAGGAGAAAACTGTTCCACTCATTGAAACGTTTATTTGTGCTGGAGTTACAAGAGATGGATAATAAAAACGTTTCATTGGTGTATAAGAACACCATTCTGATTCATAATTGTCTCGATCGTAATTATATACTGTATTATTGTTTTCACTATATGTAAAAGATGTACTCATCGATGAAATATTTACAGAGTTTTTCATCGAAAGAGAAAGCGAAGATACATAAGGTTTCATAAAGGCAGGAATTGTCGGAGAATATGAAGAATCTGCACTCCATGTAAATGACGAAATTTCTGATACTGTAACATCGCTGGTATCATCTTTTGTATTTTCAAGGAAGTAAGAAATCCAGTCCATAGTTTCCATTCGATTTGTTTTGAAATCGTAATTAAAATATGGATCAGAATAGATAGGAAGAGAAAGCCTGAAACTGAATGGCTTTGAAAGCTGGAAATCAATATTTGCCGAATAACGGAAGGGCATTTTTACACCAAGAAAAATTGATTCATCTTTATAAGTTTTTCCAGTTGATGAAAAAGGATAATATTCGCTGCCCTGCTTAAAAATCGTATTACTAAAACCAAGCATTACATTGAAATCTAAGCGGTTAATATAGTTTTTGATTGGAACAAGTTTTCCGTCCACACCAATCATATAACCGAGCGTTGAATACCAGTCGGCCATGAGCTTTACATACTGAGAAGTATCACCCTTATAGTCTTCATCAAGATTGTGAAGCACAAGGCCTTCGCGAACCTGCTCTTTAAGCGAGTTAGGTTTAATAAAATTATAAACAGCCTTTAATGATTCGGCAGAAGTACTTTCCTTGTCAGAAGAACTTGATGAACTTGAAGATTTTGAAGAGCTGGAAGCATTATTAAGAGGCTTACGTCCCCAAAGGTAAGTAGTAGTCTGAACATAATAACCTTCGCGCTTTGAATAACCGAATACCGGATTAAAAATCAATTCATCTTTTGGATAGTAAAAGGCCGGAAAATACAAAACCGGAACAACACCTACATAAAGCAGTGCATTAAAAAAGGCAAACTCACCGCCTGGTAAAAGCCAGGTTCGGGTTGCATCAATATGCCAATGCGGAGGATCTTCATCACAGAAGGTAAGACTTGAGTTTTTGAAGGTGATTACATTTTCATTACCTTTACCGAAAATATCAGAAAATACAATGAGAGTCGAACCGGAAGGAAGATTTAATGCATCACTCTGAGTCTGAACAATTCGACCGCCATCAAAAACACCTTCGAGAGTTGCAGTATTCATAAGCAGCGAAGTTGCCGTAGCCGTATCATTTCCCGACGAACCGCCTTTCATTGTGATTGAAACATTACCTTCTGCATAAAGCATTTCGGTTTTGCGGTCGTAAGTTATTTTATCTGCTTTAATTTCATTTGTAGAACTTCCCTTTTGAACGGAAAGTGAAACAGAACCTTCGAGTACAATAGTATCATTTCCAGTATCTTCAGCCTTTTTATAGGAAGTCTGGCGGGCATTATTGATTGTTATAACTGTAACTTCGGGTTCTTTATTTGATGCAGAAGACTTCTGAGCAAAAAGTGGAAGGTAAAGGAGAAAAAATAAAACTGCTGCAGAAAAGAAACGACGCATCATAAAAATCAGAGTCCCAGCTGCCCCTTTATAAACTGGCCGGTATAGCTTTCTTTGACCTTAGCAACATCTTCTGGAGTTCCAGTTGCAATTATGTTACCGCCCCGGAAGCCGCCTTCTGGACCAAGGTCAATTATATAGTCAGACTGGCAGATTACATCAAGATTGTGTTCAATCATAACAACAGTATTGCCCTGATCTACAAGTCTTTGGATTACTCCCATAAGAAGTTTTACATCTGCAAAGTGAAGACCTGTTGTAGGTTCATCCATAATGTAAAGTGTCTTACCTGTTGAAGTGCGGGCAAGTTCATTTGCAAGTTTTACACGCTGAGCTTCACCACCACTGAGTGTAAGGGCATTCTGTCCAAGTTCAATATAACCAAGACCAACTGATTTCATTGTTTCAAGTTTGCGTGCGATATGAGGAATGCTTGCAAAGAAATCACAGGCTTCGTCTATGCTCATGTTGAGAACATCGTTGATTGATTTTCCCTTATATGTAACTTCGAGAGTTTCTTTATTGAAGCGTTTTCCGCCGCAGACTTCACACTGAACATAAACATCCGGCAAAAAGTTCATTTCAATTACGTTTTCACCGGCACCCTGGCAGGCTTCACAACGGCCGCCCTTTACATTGAAGCTGAAGCGGCCTTTGAGGTAACCGCGGGCTTTTGATTCCGGAAGACTCGCAAAAAGGTCACGGATTGAGTCGAATACGCCAATATAAGTTGCAGGGTTGGAACGCGGAGAACGGCCAATCGGTGACTGGTCAATATTGATTACCTTATCAATGAACTGTTCGCCTTCTACACTTTCGCACTCACCTACATCATAGTTTGTGCGCATAATACGGTTACTGAGTGCCGGGTAAAGTACATCACTCATAAGAGTTGATTTACCTGAACCGCTCACACCGGTTATACAAGTAAAGGTTCCGAGCGGAATCTGAATGCTTACATTTTTAAGGTTGTGCTCTGTAACACCGCTAAGTTTTATAAAATGACCGTTACCAGCGCGGCGTTTTTCAGGAATGTCCATTTTGAGTGTACCAGCGAGATACTGGCCAGTAAGACTTTCTTTTACCTGAGCAACTTCTGCTGGTGTTCCGGCAGCTACTACCTGACCACCATTTACACCGGCACCAGGTCCTATATCTATAAGATAGTCTGCAGTACGCAGAGTCTGTTCGTCGTGTTCTACAACTATTACTGAGTTTCCGTTGTCACGAAGACTTAAAAGTGTATCTATGAGGCGCTGATTGTCGCGCTGATGAAGACCGATACTTGGCTCATCCAAAATATACATAACACCACAAAGAGCTGAACCAATCTGAGTTGCAAGACGGATTCGCTGTGCTTCACCACCACTGAGTGTTTCTGCAGCGCGTTCCATTGTAAGATAGTCGAGGCCGACATCACGAAGGAATCTCAGACGGGCACGAATCTCTTTCATAATCTGAGTTGCGATTTTCTGCTCATTTTCTGTGAGTTCAAGCTTATCAAAGAACTCAATGGAATCAGCTACAGAAAGACAGCACAATTCCCAGATATTCTTACCACCAACAGTTACGCCAAGTGCTTCCTTACGCAGCCTCTGTCCATTACAGCAGGAACAGTGGCCTACTTTCATGAACTTTTCTTCTATATTAGCACGCATTGAATCGCCCCAGGCTTCTGCGTGGCGACGCTTCATTTCGTTGATTACTCCAGGCCATGGACGGTTATACTCGCTGTAGCCTTCTCCACTCTGCTTTTTGTAAATCCAGTGAATCTTGCGCTCCGGATCTCCTTCCCAAAGATATTCAAACTGCTCGGCAGTAAGTCGGCTGATTGGTGTATCCAGAGTAAAGCCAGCTTCTTCTGCAACTGCCTGGAACATACTGTGGTTCCATTCACTGTCTGGATTAAAAAATGGGAAAGCACGTTCATTAAACGACAACGAGCGGTCCGGCAGAATTTTATTGAAGTCCCATTCCATCTTTTCGCCAAGGCCGGTACATTCAGGACAGGCACCAAAGGGATTGTTGAATGAGAAAAGACGTGGCTGCAAATCAGGAATAGAAATACCACAGTCCGGGCAGGCATTCTTCTGGCTGAAGAATACTTCTTCGTCTTTGTCGCCAACGCGACGGGTAACAATTACAATTCCGTTTGCATTTTTAAGCGCAATTTCTATAGAATCGGCAAGGCGGCTTCGCACCTCATCGCTTTTTACAATTCGGTCTACGACAATTTCAATTGTATGTTTTTTCTGCTTATCAAGTTTGATTGCATCATCCAGCTCAGCCATTACGCCGTCAATTCGGGCACGAACAAAGCCTGATGCCTTAGCATCATCTAAAATCTTTTGATGTTCACCCTTTTTACCGCGGATAACAGGAGCGAGAATCTGCATTTTTGTACCGTCTTCCCAGCCCATAACCGTGTCGATAATCTGGTCAACGCTCTGCTCACGGATTTCACGTCCACATTCAGGACAATGTGCATGCCCGCAGCGTGCATAAAGCAGACGGTAAAAATCATATATTTCAGTGATTGTACCCACAGTAGAACGTGGGTTTTTATTTGTAGATTTCTGTTCAATAGAAATGGCAGGAGACAAACCTTCTATAATATCAACATCAGGCTTATCCATACGCCCAAGAAACTGACGGGCATACGAAGAAAGACTTTCCATGTAGCGGCGCTGACCTTCCGCAAAAAGCGTGTCAAAAGCAAGGGAACTCTTTCCCGAACCCGATAGTCCCGAAATCACCACCAGCTTATTGCGCGGAAATGTTACATTGATGTTCTTTAAGTTGTGTTCCCTCGCTCCGCGGATTACAATCATGTCGTCTTTCATATCATTCTATTATAGCAAAAAAAAAGGCGGGCTACAACAAAATGAAGTGTAACCCGCCTTTCAGTATTTTCGATTATAGGCTAGTTTGCCTTTACAGTATTCTTTACAATAACATCATGAGCACCACCCTCGCGGAGAGATGCGGCACTTACGAGGGTAATCTTTGCATTTTTCTGCAAATCTGGGATGTTTGTAACACCACAGTTACACATTGCATGGATTACCTTGCTTGTTGTAAGAGTTACGTTATCATGGAGTGAACCTGCATATGGAACGTATGAGTCTACGCCCTCTTCAAATGCCATACCTTTCTTTCCACCAAGGTCATAGCGCTGCCAGTTGCGGGCGCGGTTTGAACCTTCACCCCAGTATTCCTTAACGTAGTTACCATTAACGATGAGTTTATTTGTAGGAGATTCATCAAAGCGGGCAAAGTAGCGGCCCAGCATTACAAAGTCTGCACCCATTGCAAGAGCAAGAGTAACGTGATGATCATATACGATACCACCATCAGAACAGATTGGAATATAAATACCTGTTTTTTCGTAGTAAGCGTCGCGAGCCTTAGCAACTTCAATAGTTGCAGTAGCCTGACCACGGCCAATACCCTTCTGTTCACGTGTAATACAGATTGAACCACCGCCAATACCAATCTTTACAAAGTCTGCACCAGCATCAGCAAGGAAGTTGAATCCATCAGCATCAACAACGTTACCAGCACCTACTTTTGCGTTAGGCCACTTTTCGTGGATATCATGCAAAGCGCGGCGCTGCCATTCTGTAAAACCTTCTGATGAGTCGAGTGTCATTACATCAACACCAGCTGCAAGAAGAGCAGGAACGCGGTCCATGTAATCGCGGGTATTAATTCCGGCACCTACGATGTAGCGCTTTTGTTTATCAAGGAGTTCAAGAGGATGCTCTTCATGACTTGCTGCATCCTTACGGAATACGAGGTACAAAAGCTTGCCGTCTTTATCAACAACAGGAAGCTGATTAACCTTCTTTTCCCAAATCAAATCATTTGCTTCATCAAGAGTGATTCCTTCTTTTCCCATAACAAGAGAAGAAAGAGGAGTCATATAAGCACTTACCTTTTCGCTCATTTCGCAGTGACCAATGCGGAAGTCACGCTCAGTGATAATACCAACAAGTTTACCGTTAGCTGAACCATCTTCAGTTACAGCTACTGTTGAGTGACCAGTTTTTTCAATTGCTTCAACCAGCTCACCCAAAGTCTGTTCTGGGCGGATATTTGTATCAGAAGAAACAAAACCAGCTTTGTAAGCTTTAACACGGGCAACCATAGCTGCCTGATTTTCTATAGTCTGAGAACCAAAAATGAAAGAAATGCCACCTTCCTTTGCAAGAGCAACAGCAAGCTTGTCATCAGAAACTGCCTGCATAACAGCCGAAGTCATCGGAATATTCATTGTAAGCGGACACTTTTCGCCAGCCTTCTTGTTATAGCGGACAACAGGTGTCTGCAAAGTAACATTAGCAGGAATGCAATCAGGACCGGTGTAGCCCGGAACTAAAAGGTACTCATCAAAAGTGTGTGACGGTTCTTCAAAAATGTAAGCCATTTGGTTCTCCTATGTTTAAAATTGAATAAAAATATTAATCGAGAAGTATACTATAGAATTGAAAATTATGGAAGTACGTGCAATGAATGACATAAAATATCTTTTGTGATATATTGTTTTAGTAAAAACACTGAGATGATTCGTCGGTGTTTTTGCGTTCAAAAAATCTTTTTAATCCTCCGTGATGATTCTACGGAAAGGAGAAAACCATGAACGTTGTTGTTATGGGTGCCCAGTGGGGCGATGAAGGCAAGGGAAAAATCGTTGACTACCTTGCACAGGATGCAAAATACGTTGTTCGTTTTGCGGGCGGCGCTAATGCAGGTCACACAATCGTAGTAGATGGAAAGAAATATGCTCTCCATCAGGTTCCGTCTGGAATCCTCTACCCTGAAAAATCAGTTTTCCTTGGTAGCGGAATGGTAATTGACCCTGAAGCTCTTTTCAAAGAACTCCAGATGCTCAAGGACAATGGCATTAACTGGGAAGGTCGTGTATTCATTTCTGACCGCGCTCACCTTACACTTCCTGGATACCGCGAAATGGACAAGGCTCGCGATGCAGCCCGCAAACGTCCTATCGGTACAACTGGCCGTGGAATCGGAACTACTTATTCTATGAAATCTGAACGCGATGGTATCCGCCTTGCAGACCTTGACTGGGATGAAAAGTGGAACGACCTCGACGATGCAGACAAGAAATTCCTTGAACAGTTCAAAGACAAACTCCTCTCTATGCGCGTAAATATCGCTGCAAAGATGTACGAGTTCCGCAATGACAATATTCTTTTCGAAGGTGCACAGGGTGCTATGCTCGACCTCGACTCTGGTACATATCCATATGTATCTTCTGGAGCTTCATGTTCAGCTGGTGCTGCTACAGGTTCTGGAATTGGTCCTAAAGCCCTCGACAAGATTTACGGTGTATTCAAGGCTTATGAAACTCGTGTAGGAAACGGTCCAATGCCATCTGAATTCAATGCTGATACAGAAGGCGAACTTTGCGACTACGTTCGTAACACAGGTAATGAGTTTGGTGTAACAACAGGACGTCCACGCCGCTGTGGTTACCTCGACCTCGTAGCTCTCCGCTATGCATGTCACGTAAACTCAATCGACAACCTTGTTCTTACACACCTCGATATTTATGATGACATGAACGAAATCGAAGCCTGTGTTGCTTACGAAATCGACGGTCAGATTGTAACAGACTTCCCTGCTTCAATTCCTGAATTGAACCGTGCAAAACCAGTTCTTCAGAAGTTCGAAGGATGGAAAGCTGATATCACAAAGTGCACATCATACAAGAAGCTTCCAAAAGCTGCCCGCGAGTATGTAGAGTTCATCGAAGACTTTACAGGTACAAAGGTAGGAATCGTTTCTGTAGGTGCAGACAGAAATCAGACTTTCGTTCGCGAGAAGATCTGGAAATAAATTTAAAGAGGGAGGGAGAAGTCTCTCCCTGCGCCCGCACTTCGTTGCGGGCTACCCTCTCTACGGGGGCGGGGCCCCCGTAACGCCCCCGATCATTATTTTGGAGAAGAAGTGAAACAAAGATTTTCAACATTATCATTTTCAGTTTTCTTTCTTTCCATCTTCATATTATTCTTTTCCTGCGGCACAACTTCAAAAATCATAAACGAACCCGCAGAAGAAGCTCCGCTGATTCAGGCTCCTGAAACAGAAACTCAACATAAAAATCAAAATCATAACAAAGATACAATCACACTTTTATTTGCCGGCGACATAATGGCGCATTCGGTAAACTACTATATTATCACTTACGAAAAAATCTGGCGCGATGTTCACGACATTATCTCAGAACCAGACTTAGCCTTCGCTAACATCGAAGCCCCTATTGATACAACAAAAGCAGCATCGTCTTATCCAAATTTCAACATGACACAAAAATACGTACAAGCCGCAGTAGACGCAGGCTTTGACGTTTTTTCACTCTGCAATAATCACACGAATGATCAGTATAAATCAGGTATTTTAGAAACTATAAAAACAACACAGGCTATAACCGAATACACAAAAGAAAGCTTCGGGAATGATATATATTTTTCCGGCACAAAGGAAACTGCAGATTCAAAACTTTCTGCCCTCACCTACAACTACTTTGAAGCAAACGGCTGGAAAATTCTCTTTCTTCCTATAACCGAACTTTTAAACCGACCAGACTCATCAGACTACATCAACTTTATAAAGCCTGATGAAGAGTCACGAAAAGCATTTATCAAATATGCAAAAGAATTCCGCGATGCACACCCCTGCGACCTTTTTATAATTTCAATTCATACAAGTGAACCAGAATACACCCGAGTAATAACAGAAAAACAGAATCAGTTTTACATGGATCTGCTAGAAGCGGGTGCAGATGTAGTCTGGGCTAACCACGCACACATAATCAAAGACCGCAAAATAGTAGTAGACACAAAATCAAAACGAGATAAAATAATAATGTATGCAAACGGAAACACAATTTCCGGACAGCGCACAAAGCCTGAGCTCACTTCAAAAAATCCAACTGGTGAGCGCGACAACACAGGTGACGGACTCTTATACAAAGTCACCCTTCATAAAGAAAAGGACGGCTCAATCAAAATCAAAAAATGCGAGCCGATTTTTATAACAACCTACATAAATACTGCAAATGAGTTTGTAATAAAACCACTGAATCAGGATTTTGTAGATTATCTTAACGACGTTCCACGCACAAACTGGGCAAAATATATTGAACGCCGCATAAAAATTAATAAGGAAGCAACAAAGGATTTGATAGAATGGCAATAGATTATAAGTCACTTCCAGTTTACGAACAGAAACAAAAGATTTTAGACTGCCTTGAAAACAATCAGGTAGTAATTGTAGAAAGCCCTACAGGTTCAGGAAAAACAACACAGATTCCGGTAATTTTATACGAAGCAGGCTATGCCACAAACGGAATGATTGGCGTTACTCAGCCACGCCGCATTGCTGCACTCAGCGTAAGTGAATTTATTTCGAAGCAGTTAGGCACAACTTACCCGGGACTTGTCGGCTACAAAATGCGTTTCGAAGATTACACAAATCAGGATACACGCATTAAAATCATGACCGATGGAATCTTACTTCAGGAAATGAAGCTTGATCCATGGCTGTCGAAATACAGCGTGCTTATGATTGACGAAGCTCATGAACGCAGTTTAAACATTGACTTTGTATTAGGTCTTGTAAAACGCGTATTAAAAGAACGCAGCGACTTCCGCGTAATCGTAAGTTCTGCAACAATGAACACACAGGTTTTCAGCGAATATTTTGATAACGCGCCTATTGTTTCAATTGATACAGTAACTTACCCGGTTGCAATTGTTTACGACCCGGTTCCAGGCGGAAGCACAACAACGACAGACAGTGGCTGCGACCAGATCCTTAACAAGATTTACAATACAGTAGACCGTGTACTCGATAACGACGAAGACGGCGCAATTCTTATCTTCCTGCCGGGAGAAAAAATCATCAAGGATTGTATGGATAAACTTTACTACTCGCCTATCGGCCGCCACCTGCATATTCTGCCATTATATGGCCGCCTTCCAAAAGAAGAACAGGAACGGGTTTTTGAAGCTGCTCCATCCGGAAAACGAAAGGTTGTTATTTCTACTAATATTGCAGAGACCTCGGTTACTATCAGCGACGTTACAACTGTAATCGATAGCGGACTTTGTAAGCTGAACTTTTATAATCCAAAGAATTATACTTCAAGTCTTATAGAGTCTCCGGTTTCTAAAGCATCTTGTAATCAGAGAAAAGGACGCGCTGGTCGTACACAGGCAGGAACCTGCTACCGCCTCTACAGCCGCAAGGATTTTGAAACCCGCCCAGAATATACGACAGAAGAGATTTACCGCACAGACCTCAGCGAAGTTGTTCTTCGCATGAGTGAACTTGGCATTACCGATTTTTATGACTTTGATTTTATTGCAAACCCTGGCCGCGAAGGAATTATTGGTGCTGTAGATACCCTGCACATTCTTAATGCACTCGAAGAAGATAACACATTGTCTGCAATTGGTCAGATGATGGTAAAGTTCCCGCTGGAACCTCGAATCAGCCGTATTATTGTAGAAGCAATTATGCGCTTCCCGGATGTCCTTGATAAGGCTTTGATTGCTGCATCTTTCCTGTCAGCAAATTCACCTTTTGTTTTGCCTCCAAATGAAGAAATGGAAGCCCGCAAGGCTCATCACCGTTTTCAGGATATTCAGGGCGACTTCTGTACCTACCTCAATATTCTAAAGGCCTTCAAAGATACAGATAACCGAGAAAAGTTCTGTAAGAAGAATTATCTTGATGAACGCGTAATGGCCGAAATCGAAAACATCAACGAACAGCTTATTGAAATTGTCAGCGAAAAGATGGGCATACCTGTTGTAGAAGGCAAAGGCAGTATGCATGATTATCTTTGCTGTATTGCAGCCGGGATGATTCAGTTTGTATGTATTCGTACAGGTCGCGAAAGTTACCGCAGTCTTACCGCAGATCATATCTGTATTCATCCTGGCAGCGTAATGTTCAAAAAGGATCCTGTATTTATTGTAGCTGGTGAAATTATACGTACAAGCCGTATTTATGCTTCAAGTGTTTCTCCACTCACCCGCCCTATGTTAGACATAATTAATCCGGATCTTTTTGAACGCCTTATGGCTTGTAAAAAAGAACGTGAAAGTTCACGTGAAGCACGAATGCTCGAACAGGAAAAAAACAGAACAGCAAAAGCACTTCGCCGCCAGGAAGCAGAACAGCAGAAAAAAAACGGCAAAAAATCAAAAAAAGCAGATGCCTCAGATCAGGAAGCACCTTCGGCAGAAGACGCTCTTTCACTTGGTGGCTTCCTCTTTGCTACAAAGAAAATCAAAGGTAAAAAGACAGCCCTGCTTCCTCTTGAACAGCTTTTGCAGGCTCTCGAAAATGAAAAGAATAAGAATAAACTGAATAACGCCGGTCAGATGAAGGGCTCTGTAATCACAAGCGACAACGGCTCATTACTTAACGGCGAAAAACTTTCTTTGATTTTTGATATTGCAAAATCAGTAGATCTTCGTCCTCTTCCAGAAAAGAAATGGAACCGCCACATGAACGTAGATGTAAACGATCCACTCCAAAAAGAACAGCTTGTAGATTCTCTCTCTTTCATTTTGCGAACCGCAATTGCAAAACAGAAAGGCCGCGAATATGGCTTTATTACTCTTTACAATAATGGAAACGGAAGTTACTGGTTCAAGGTTTCTCGAGGATTTTCAACTGCGCTTGTAGAAAGCCATTCAAGTCTTGAAACTCTTATCGAAGAAAATGTTGAATGGAGTAAGGAAGAAGAATCTGCAATAAATAAAGCTCTGGCTCTTGTTAATAGACTTTATAACTAACCGGTATACTTCAAAAGCATAATGGTCATATCATCCTTTGAAGGTTCAATATCTTTAAAGGCTGCTATGTCCGAAATTATGTCGCTGAGCTGAACATCTACATCTTTATCAATATTTGAAGCAAGGATATCAATAAAGCCCTGTTGTCCCAATCTTCTTCCGCCCGGCGCAGAACAGTTTATAACTCCATCCGTATAAAGAATCAGTTCATCTCCCACAGACATAGAAACTCGTATAGAGTCATAATAAGGCTCAATAGAACTAAGTCCTATAGCCCCAACAGACAAAGTCGAATTATTCAAAAGTTCAAATGAACTACTGTTTTTCTTATATAACACAGGAACCTGATGTCCGGCATTTATAAATTCAATTTCACAATTGCCGTCAGGATTTTTTTCACCAATTCTCAAAAGAACGCCGGTCATATAATTTTCCAGGTCACCTTTTTCTACATTAAAACGAACATTGATTTGATTCATCAGTTCAATAAGATCTTTATTCACATACTCATAAAATTCCTGACGAATAATATTCTTGGCCAAAAGAGTTATAATACCTGTAGAAATTCCATGGCCCGAAGTATCAAAAAGTCCAAGTCCTTTTATTTTAATTCTGCCGGATTTCTTTTCAGCTTGAGAAGTAGTTGAATTCAAATCTTCCTGCTTTTCTGGATATAAATCATAAAGGTCACCAGATATGCCGGCCATTGGAATGCAGGAATATGCAAGTTCCCAGCCCTTATAGATTCCCGACTCCTGCTGGAAAAATGTTTTTTGAATTAAGGCCGCTTGCTTTATTTCAGTTGCAAGAATATTTTTCTGCTCAACAAGTTCAGCTTCTGTCATATGAATACGGCGCTTTAAGAAAACAGAAAATGCAAACTGGAAAAGATAAAGCAGAGGAAAACGGGTTCTGAAAACTTCTGTAAAATCATAAACCAGAGAAGTTTTATGAAGCGGAGTCCACAAGCCTACCATCAAAAAAAGTTGTACTGCAGTATTTAGAGCAACAAAGCCTTTTAATGGAATCAGATAAATTGTAAACAAAGGTATAACGGCAATCCAGATAATACCAAAACCTTCGGTACCACCAGAATACAAAAACCAGAGTGTAAGGCAGGTAACCATTATTGAAGCTGAAACATAAAAAAAGTTCAGTTTTTTAGTTTTGCGGGTGTAAATTAAAGTTGCAAGCATCAAAATTGTATAAGCTAATGTAGCTATTACAACTTTTAGATTTGAATCTATCAGTGAAATTGCAGACAGAACAAAACCTTCTATCATTATTGCAGCACAGATAAAGCAGGTCATCTGATAGTTTTTTTTCTGAATATATTCGGGGAGTTCTTTATTTTGCATCTGCTGCTGTTGCTGATTTTTCCTCATCATCCTCTATCGAAAGCATCTTTTTAATCCGGTTCTTTACACCAGAATTTGCTTTTTTATCTGAATAAATGCCTCTCATCACAGGAACGGCAGAAGCAAATTTATTTGTCTTATACATATCAAGTCCAAGATTTTGTGTAGTTGCATCTTTTGATTCAAGATATTTTAGACATATATCATTATAAGACTCGTTTTCGTACTTTGCAAGTTCTTTTCCTATGGCATAACGAAGGTCTTTACGCTTATCATCCTTCAGACATTCTTCTGCAAGGGCTAAAATCTCTTTTTCACCTGCATGCCCCTCTTTCAGCAAAACTTCAATAATTTTCTTCTTAGTGGCATCGCCGAGTTTTTTATCACTAAGCTGTTCAATCATAAAGTCATTTCCATCATCTGTATTGATTGCAGCAAGTGATGTATAAGCTTCTTCTTTGATTACTTTTTCACTGTCATTTTTTGCGCGATAAATAAGGAAAGAAACAGAATCTTCCATTTTATTTTCGCGTGCAGTTTTTATTGCTTCCTGGCGGACTCTCCAGTGTTCATCGCGGATTCCCTGAATTATTGTTTCCTTTGCTTCTACTACATCAGGAAAATGAGAAAGCCCTTTTATTACATACTGACGAAGATTTGGATCATTTTCTGAAAAGAGCCCAGTAAGAACCGGAATAGATTCCTTCTTTTCCATAAGGCCAAGTGCTTCTGCGGCATACATACGTACATAAAGATTTTCATCTTCATCTTCTGCAATTTCTACCATTTTGTCCCAGGTTTGAACTGCATGCATTTTTCCGCAGGTGCGCATAAGAGTCTGGCGCTGAGCATCGCTAAGATCATCTCGTTCAAGATATTCTACAAGAAACATAGCTTCAGACGGACCGCCAATTTCTCCAATTGCCGCAATTGCATCATTAAAATAATTTTCGTTTTCTGCTTCTATGATTGCAAGAACAGCAGGAATTGCTTCTTTAGTTTTTACTGCAGATACGTATTGAAAGCAGGCTTTTACAAGGTCGCCCTTTTCTTCATAAGGATCGTTCAAAACTTCTACAGCATAATCTTCGAGACAAGGATCTTCCTGCTGTTTGAAATATGTGAGAGCCTTTTGTTTGATTACAGTATTTTTTGAAACCTGAAACACATCGTAAATTTCTTCGGTGAATCGAGGATCTTCATTTTTGATAAGTTCATCTATAAGTGTTGAGATTTCTGAAGGAACACCGTACTTTATTGTGTTTGATTTATTTTCGTAGTCTTTTTCAGTTTCATCTTTTTCTGCAGCCTTAGCAGCCTTTTCCTTATCAACAGGCTTAGGTCTTTTTGCTGCAGGAATTTCAGAGATTCCGCCTTTTGAAGCTTTTACGTCTTCATCGGCACTCTGAGCGTATAATGAGAAAGAGAATATCAAACATAATAAAAGTACAATTTTCTTCATATTTATACTCCCTGATGGAACTTATCTAAGAACTCCTTGCGGTACTGTTCAAATCTATCCTCATCTATTGCGACACGGATTTCCTTTAGCATCTCATTCAAGAAATAAAGATTATGATAGCTTGCGAGAATTGAACTCAAAATCTCCTGTTCCTTAAACAAGTGTCTTAAATAACTTCGGGAATAAGTGCGGCAAACTTTACAATTACATTCAGGATCAATAGGACCAAAATCATGAATCCAGCGTTCCTGTTTAATGCTAAGCATACCGTGGCGTGTAAAGTATGAACCATTTCTTGCATTACGGGTTGGCAAAACGCAGTCAAACATATCAATTCCAGCCTGAACTGCATCAAGAATATACTCTGGAGTACCAATTCCCATAACGTATTTTGGCTTATCTTCCGGAAGGAACTGAACTGTATAATTCAAGAACTTTGTAAACTCAGCAGGAGGTTCTCCCACACTTAATCCACCGATTGCAATACCTGGCATATCAAGAGAAGAAACAAATTCTGCACTCTTTGTACGAAGATCTTCAAAAAAGTTTCCCTGTACAATCGGGAAGAGCATTCCCTGATAGCCCTGTTCTCTCTGGCGTTCCCACTCCCCTTTTGCACGAAGCAGCCAGTCGCTGGTAATTTTCAAAGCACGTTCAGCTTCCTTGCGCTCAACGCCCCAACCAGAACAAACATCAAGCTGCATCTGAATATCAGAATTAAACTTTGTCTGAGTCTGAACTACATTTTCTGGAGTAAACATATGGTAGCTTCCATCAATATGACTCTGGAAGCGAACTCCCTCATCTGTAATTTTACGAAGCTTAGAAAGTGAGAATACCTGGAATCCACCAGAATCTGTCAAAAAGTTTTTCTTCCACTGAGAAAAACCATGGAGTCCGCCGGCTTCTTTAATTAAATCCGGACCTGGACGCAAAAACAGATGATAGGTATTTGCAAGAATAATATCAAAATCAATTTCTTCAAGAAAATCTTTTGGCATAGCCTTAACAGTGGCGTTTGTACCAACAGGCATAAAAACCGGAGTGCGCACATCACCATGAGGAAGATGCACAGTTCCAGTACGTGCCTTTCCATCAGCAGACTTATGCTTTATATCAAAAATCTTTAAAACTTCACTCATAAAAACCTCATTAAGTGCGGGCAAACCGCAATAATACAATACTAATTATAGTAAAGAAAATAACCGGCGACCAGGCACCAGAAAAAGCAGAAATATAACCATGCTTTGCAAGTACCATAGTTACCATCATTGTAACATAAAAAAGTACCGAAGCAGAAATGCATGATGCTAAACTTATAAGTAAAACATTTTTACGTGTTTTACCTGTCAAACCAATCGACAAAAATACAACAATGAAAACGATAAAAGGAAACGCATATTTTTTATAATATTCAGAAAGTTCCTCATTATACGGGAGTCCCGCTTTTTTTAAATGCTGCACATAAACTTTGGCCTCTGCAGCAGTAACAGACTGAACATCAACATTTGTTTTTCGGAAGATTTCGTAAGATTCAGTGAGCTGCGAAACAAGTTCCTCAGAAACTGCTGTAATTTTCAAGGTATCATCAATCATCTGATATTGAACAGGCTTTTCGAGTTCCCACATTGAAAGCTCAGGATTCCATTGAGCCTGTGAACTGTAGACTACAGCTTCGAGAGCGCGGTTTTCGTCTCTAAAAACAAAATAACAGCCACGAAGCCTTTTCTGACTTTCAATATATCTTGATGCCTTGTAAATAATACGTCCATTTTCAGAAAGTACAATTACATTTGAATTGTTTTCATTTTTTTGTTTTTGAAGCAGAGTATCCTGCAATGCGACTTTTTTATCATAAGTTTGAACAACAAACTTGTTTTCAAAGGCAAAAAGTCCGAATGCCATAAGAAAACTTACAATCAGAAGCGGCACTGTAAAACGGAAAAGTGAAACTCCTGAAGCAAGAAGAGCCTGAATTTCATTTGCGGCATACATTTCGCTGAGTACATAAGATGAAGAAAAAAGAATTGCAACAGGCACTGCATACCAGATTGTCTTTGGCACATAGTAGGCCATTACCATAAGCATATCCTTCAGCGAACAGTTATTCTGAAGGTAAGTTGCAATATTCATAAAAAGGTCTACAAGATTCAGTACAAGCGCAAAGAAAAACATTGCACCAAAAAACAGAGGAATGATTTTTTTGAACAGATAAATAATAAGCTTCACACCCTGCCCCTATTTTCTCAAAAGTACCAGCATAAAACCTAAGCCAACGGCACCAATGACAATGTTTGGCGTCCATATACACCAGAAGGCATTCAAACCAACTTTAGTTACCATGAGCTGTCCGATAATCTGAACCGCCCAGTAAAGTACACAGATTACAATTCCAAGAAAAAGACCAATCATCTGGCCATTATGTTTTCCAAACAAAAATGCCAGTGAGAACGCAAGAAATGCAAAAAAGATAGAACCAAAAGGAATTGCAAATTTCTTATGCCATTCCATTACCCAGAGATTGATTTTTCTTATTGTACTTGGATTATCTGATTTTTCAGCCTTCATTCCCTGAATTGTTCGGGTAAGATCATAGGTTGTCATTTCTCGTGCAGAACGAGAATAATTTCCAAGAAAGGCTGAATCAAAAACATTCATTACAGTACGACCGGAACTCAGAACGTCATAATTATTTCTGTTGTTTGTATCAATAGAAAGTAAAGCCGCATCGTTCATGTCAAACTGCATAAGGACACCTTCTTCCTTAGCACCAACAAGAACTGAATTACCGGCAATAATCAGACGGTCTTTATCATCTTTTGAATCGAATATCACTACGTCTGAAACACTGTTTCCGCTTACTTCGCCAATTACAATACTTGAAGTATCAAGCCGCTTAACGCTGTTAGATTCAAGTTCAATTGAAGGCGTAGAATTCATAATCTCGCGCATCAGCTTATTATATTTGATGGTTCCAAGCGGAAGAAGATAGTCATTTACAAAAAAAGAACCAATAGAAATAAAAAGTCCCAGAGCTGCAACAGGAGCAAGAATTCTTAAAAAGGAAAAACCTGCAGCACGGAAAATCAAGATTTCATTACTGCTCATCATACCGCCAAGACTCATAAGAAAACCAACGAGAGTTGCAAACGGCGCAGACTGAGCAATAATAAAGGGCAGACTGTAAACCATAATGCGCATTACGTCCGAAAATGGAGCGGATTTAGCAAGCAGATCTTCTACAGTAAGCAAAATCTGATTTACAAAGAAAATCATAAAAAAGAAAAAAAACGAAACCAAAAAGTAAAGGAACAAATCCTTAAAAAGATATTTTACAAGAATATGATTTCTAAGAGTTCCTCTTTTGAGCACACGTACCTGAAACTTCTCGTTATATAGATGAAGAAGCCTTACTGTGCGGTTACGTTTTATTTTTTTATAAATTTCTTTAAATGTCATAATGATAGAAACAAACTACCGTTAGTTATTTTGAAAGGCCTGTTGAACCAAAGCCACCTGCTCCACGCTCTGTTTCACTAAGACTGTCTGTTATAGTAAAAGATGCCTGGATAACCGGAGCAATTACCATTTGAGCAATACGGTCCCCACTATTGATGGTAAAATCAGCAGAGCCAAGATTTATAAGGATTACTTTGATCTCACCACGATAGTCGCTGTCTATAGTACCCGGTGTATTAAGAACAGTTACACCATTTTTTGCAGCAAGACCAGAACGTGGACGAACCTGAACCTCATAGCCCTCTGGAATCTCAAAAAAGAGTCCAGTTGGAACCATAGCAGAACGGCCGGCAGGAATTGTAAGCGGCGCATCCAAAAGTGCACAAAGATCAGCACCAGCTGCGCCGCTTGTTTTATATTCAGGAATTACGGCCCCTTTCGAGGCCACACATTTAATATTTACCATAATTAACGAATAGAAAGAAGTCCACCAATAATCAGCAAATCTTTTGCCACATTCAAAATCCAGAACATAGCATTTCCATCAAGTTTGTTTACGCCAAACGAACGGCTGAAAACATCGGCAACTACGGCAATTACTACCCAGATTACAGTAAGAATAATCATTACTGTATTATCCCAGTTTCCGAGATCTCGGAAAATTGTAATTGCAATACAGATTCCGCCAATCAAAAGAAGAACTGCAACGAAGATTGCAACAATTTTAGCAAGGTCGCCGCTGAAGATTTCATAAATTGCAGCACCAGCTTCGCTTGATTTAATAGATCCGCCTACTCCGAGCATACAGAGCCCGGTAATAATGAAATATGCTGCAAGCGCAATTCTCAACAAGAGTGCGCCGAGCCCACGATTTGATGTTTTTGACATACAAAACCTCCTAATAAAATAAAAAAAGTTCTGAGGCTCCCGCGGCAAAAGACAGCCCCCAACGGGATGATGTTGTGGTCTATCTTTTTCCGCTCCGCATCAGAACTTTTTCCGTGTTCTATTTATTTTTGCTCGTCTAAAGCATCAATATAAGAAAGGTTCAGGCGGCCCTGCTTGTCTACTTCGAGAAGCTTAACAGGAATTACCTGACCTTCTGAAAGAACGTCTGTTACCTTGTTTACGCGCTGTTTAGAGAGCTTTGAAATGTGGCAGAGACCTTCTTTTCCTGGAAGAATTTCTACGAAAGCACCAAAGTCCATAATGCGCTTTACAGTTCCCTGATAGATTGTTCCAACCTCTGGATCCTCTGTAATGCCCTTAACAGCCTTCTTAGCAGCCTCAGCATTCAAGCCGTTCTTAGAGTAGATTGTTACAGTTCCGTCGTCTTCAGTGTTGATTGTTACATCATACTGAGCGCAGAGAGCCTTAACATTCTTTCCGCCTGGTCCAATGAGAGCGCCAATCTTGTCTACAGGAATCTTCATTGTGAGGATCTGTGGAGCGTTCTTAGCAAGTGGAGCCGGCTTGTCGATGCATTTTTCCATGATTGAGAGGATGTGGAGACGACCCTGGCGAGCCTGTTCCATAGCCTTCTTCATGATTTCAGTTGTTACACCGGCAATCTTAATATCCATCTGGAAGCCTGTAATACCATCTTTTGTTCCAGCTACCTTAAAGTCCATATCACCAAGGTGGTCTTCTTCACCAAGGATATCGCTCAAAATCTTATAGCGGCCATAAGGATTGTCTCCCTCTGGTTCTGTAATAAGCCCCATAGCAATACCGGCAACCATCTTCTTCATAGGAACGCCGGCAGCGAGCATACAAAGTGTACCACCACAAGTAGAAGCCTGTGATGAAGAACCGTTAGATTCCATGATTTCAGAAACTACGCGGATTGTGTATGGGAACTCTTCGCGGCTTGGAACCATTGCAGCAAGTGAGCGGCGAGCGAGGTTACCGTGACCAATTTCGCGGCGTCCTGTTGTGAGCTTACCTGTTTCACCAACTGAGTATGGCGGGAAGTTATAGTGAAGGATGAAGTGCTCTGAGCGGTCTCCATCGATATCATCATAAGACTGTTCGTCCATTGCAGTACCAAGAGTACAAACAGCAAGAGACTGAGTTTCACCACGAGTAAAAAGTGCACTTCCGTGAGGAGTTGGCAATACGTTTACTTCACAAGTGATTGGGCGGATTTCATCAACCTTACGTCCGTCTACACGAACACCTTCATCAAGAATAGACTTGCGGAGGAGCTTGTACTGAATGTCGTCCATCAAAGTACAGAAAAGCTTAGCCTGAATAGGGTCAGAAAGCTGTTCAGCATATTTTGCAGCGAGGTCTCTCTGAACCTGAGAAATTGCCTTACCGCGGCTGATTTTGCTGTCTTTGAAGCATGCTTCTTTAAGAAGTGGAGTTGCTTCAGCTTCGATAGCCTCTGCATTATCCAAAGTTACATCAAGAGGGTTCAAAGGAAGTTT
>Ga0129306_1000690_pt1 | contig 48581 bp, 41 predicted proteins | sample P827metagenome_FD_94438 | JGI IMG/M metagenome (GOLD analysis project Ga0129306, IMG submission 94438) | Capybara group fecal microbial communities from Wisconsin, USA - P827 metagenome | ecosystem: Host-associated > Mammals > Digestive system > Large intestine > Fecal | place: USA: Wisconsin... | reverse complement strand
TCATACTCCATTCTTCTCCAACTACCGTCCACAGTTCTACTTCCGTACAACTGACGTAACTGGCGTTATCAATCTTCCAGAAGGCACAGAAATGTGTATGCCTGGCGACAACATCACTATGAATATCGAATTGATCACTCCAATCGCTGTTGAAGAAGGTTTACGTTTCGCTATCCGCGAAGGTGGCCACACAGTAGGTGCTGGTGTTGTTACAGCTATCGAAGCATAATTAATTTACATTTGTAGTTAATATAAATTAAATAATTGCACTTCAAAAAAAGGCTAGTTTTATTTGTAAAACTAGCCTTTTTTGTATTTAAATGGTGGAAGTGACTGTGAAAGCTAAAATTGAGTGGTGGGTAGATCGTTTAAAATAGATACTTTTGAGACATTATGTGTGTAAGTGTTTGAGAGTAGTGTACAACTCAGACTCAAATAAAATTTTATAAATTCGGTTTTATCTTTAAACTCAAAATATTTTGAAAAAGTAATATGGGTTCATATATAGGAAAAATTTGTTTTGTCACAAAATTTAATTGACAACAATCAAATTGATTTTTTTCGACCTATCGTTTATAATAGTTATTAGGACTTAAGAATCACCTGCATTGCGAAATTTTCGCAAGAGGCGTATTTTTATTAATATAGGAGGCTATTATGAGCGTATATGAGTATAGTGTAAAAGATAAAGCTGGCAAAGATGTGTCTTTAAAAGATTATGAAGGCCAAGTATTAGTGATTGCTAATACAGCTAGTAAATGTGGTTTTACACATCAATATGAAGGGTTAGAAGCTCTATATAAAGAATATAAAGATAAAGGGTTTACAATTATTGCAGTACCTTCCAATCAATTTGAAGAACAAGAGCCTGGCGATAATGATGAAATCCAACATTTCTGTAAATTAAACTATGGCGTTACATTCCCTGTAATGGGTAAAACTGAAGTTCGTGATGGTGGCGCTATTCCTTTATTCCAATATTTAACTAAGGAACAAGGCTTTAAAGGCTTCCATGGCAATAATGTAGAATCTATGGATTTCTTAAAAGATGAATATCCTCAATTCCTTGGTGATGATTCTATTAAATGGAACTTTACTAAATTCTTAATTAACCGTAAAGGTGAAGTAGTAGATCGTTTTGAATCCAATGTAGAGCCAGAAGAAATGAAAGCTCAAATTGAAAAGCTATTAGCTGAATAATTACATATCCTTAATGAATAGAATGCAAAAAGCTGCTGTGGAGCAATCCATGGCAGCTTTTTGTTATTTTAAAACCTTGGTTTTATGTGCTTTTTTTAAACATTTGAAATAAAACAATTAAATTGCATAAAATTTAGTTGACATAAATATAAAAGTTGTGTACAATACAATTACAGACAAGATAATCGGTTATTAAATGAAAGAAATAAGTAGTAAACATTGTTTGAATTTAATTTGTAAGTAAAAGTAAGCAAAGAAATTAAGTAGAAGTATTAAGTAAAATTTATAAAAGTTATAAATCATAGGTAAAAGGTTAAAAAGGAGTTAGATTATTATGAACAAAAGAGAACAAGCTGCAAAACATTTTCAATTATTAGTAAGTGCATTATCTGCAGGTGCGTTGCACCATGAAATTCACGGTCATATTTTTGCTAGTCAAGGATTTAGCAAATTAGGCGATAAGTATAAAGCGCATGCCGCGGAAGAACGTGAATTCGTTAGCAAATTTATTAATCGTTTGTTAGATTTAGGCGTTGTAGTGGAGCAGCGAGCTGCTGAGCCAATGCCAGTATTTGAAAACTTTGAAGAATACTTAAAGCATGATTTAGATGTACAACAAAAGGGGATGGCTTTCTTAGAAAGCATCGTTTCCTTAGATCAAGTTGATATCGGTAGTTATGATATTTTAAAAGAGTACTATTTAGATGAGGAAGAGGACTTAAACTGGTCTCAAGCACAAGTAGAACTAATCGAAAAGATTGGCATCCAAAATTATTTAGTTCAACAAATTTAATATAGCTATTAAGAGGATTTGATAGGAAATACAATATAGTAAAAATAAGTAGCAAATGTAGTATAGCGAATACAGTTAGCTAATAAATAGAAAGGTAGCTCTATAATCAGAAGAGCTGTAGAGCTACCAAATAGTTGAACATAGGAGGTTCACATGAGCGTATATGAATATAGTGTAAAAGATAAATCTGGCAATGATATTTCTATGGAGCAATTTAAAGATCAAGTACTTGTGATTGTTAATGTGGCTAGTAAATGTGGTTTTACACCGCAATATGAAGGCTTAGAAGCTTTGTATAAAGAATATAAGGAGAAAGGCTTCTCCATCATAGGTGTGCCATCCAATCAATTTTTAGAGCAAGAGCCAGGAAATAATGAAGAAATTCAAAGCTTTTGCAAGTTAAACTATGGCGTAACCTTCCCGATTATGGGCAAAGCTGATGTACGCGGAACCAATGCTATTCCTTTGTTTAACTATTTAACCTCACAACAAGGATTCAAAGGATTTACTGGGGAAAAAGCCGATTTTATGGATTCTTTCTTGCAAAAAGAATTCCCTGAATTCTTAGGCGATGATTCAGTAAAATGGAATTTTACAAAGTTTGTAGTGAATCGCAAGGGCGAAGTGGTGGCTCGTTTTGAGCCAACGGTAGAACCTGAGTCTATGAAAGAAACTATTGAGACGCTACTTGGAGAATAAGTAGGCGTTTACTGCTAGCAACTTATTGTTAAAACCTATTGTTGTTTAAATAGATAGAATATTTCGCAGAATATGGACTTGTTAACAGACTAAAAACTTCTTCTGAAGAACTGTGTTTGTTGGCAGTCATACAAAAATCCCTCCCGGAGAATTAGGCTCCGTTTATATAGATGGCTACACTGAGTGAGCATGCCTCACTTCGGTGTGGCCTTTTTGTTTTATGGAATTCAAAGTGCATAGGCTGGGTAAGTGAAATGGGAGAGCTTTTTCTATTATATGCGATTCGTGATATAATAAATAATTAATAGCAATTCTGAGACTATTTTTTATATATAAGTTGAAGGATACAGAATGCTGATAGTTTGATGGTAGAATGAGTACTTGTAAGGAGGCCGGTAGTGAATAGAAATGATATCATAAGTGCCCTACAAGACTTGCGGGCCAAAGAATATAGTCGTGTGGCATTTGATGCACACAAACCGTTTAAAGTAGGATTGGTGTATCCCAATACGTATTTTGTGGGCATGAGTAATCTAGGGATGCAGATTATTTATGAAGAGTTAAATGAACGTCCTAGTAGTGTGGCAGAACGATATTTTTTGCCGAATCTTAAAGGTTTGAAGTATTATGATAAGTTTCGCTTGCCCCTTATGAGTGTGGAAACACAGCGTCCTTTAAATGAGTGCCAATTGGTTGGCATAGATATAACTTTTGAGATGGATTATTTTAATATTCCTATATTATTGAAATTGGGTCGCATCCCTGTACAACGGAAGCATCGTATTGAAAAAGACCCTATCGTTATCGGTGGCGGACCCTGTGCCACCTTTAATCCAGAGCCGGTGTCGGACTTCTTTGATGCCTTTTTAGTGGGCGAAGGGGAAGGGCTCATAAGCCGCATGGCTGCCGTTGTGGAAGAGGGACGTGCCACCAGTGCTCCGCGTCTAGAAATATTAGCGAGATTGCATGAGTTAGATGGCGTATATGTGCCACATTTTTATGAACCGCTATTTAATAAGGAAAATCAATTTATAGGCTATCAATATACAGGAACTCAAGTTGAGGCATCTGAGGGTGATATAGAGCTTTTAGCTAGCGAGACTATAATATCACAAGTTGAAAAGTCAATAGACTGTCAAGAGGAAGAGCCTTTACCAGCTCAAACGGAAGGGACTATAGGGGCTGAGGCGGATACGGCTAGAGAGAGTGAAAATCACTTAGATGGGAAAGTGGTAAACTCAAATGCGGTAAGCTCGTCAATGGATTCAAACATGAAAATGGTTAAGCGTCATTGGCAACCGCTTGAGCGACTGGGAGAAACTGTGGTGGCAACAGATTACACTGAATTTGGTGCTATGTACATAGTAGAAGTGGCACGCGGTTGTGGGCGTCATTGTCGCTTCTGTATGGCAGGCTATTGCTATCGAACTCCGCGAGTGCGTCAGCTTGAATTGTTAAAGGCTGGTGTGGATCGGGCCGCTGAATTGGGCAAAAAAGTAGGTCTCATGGGAGCCGCCATTTCAGATTATCCTGAAATTGATGAATTAGTTACCTATATACGTTCAAAAGGACTCCGTTATTCTTGTGCCTCTCTTAGAGCAGATTCGCTAACTCAAGATGTGGTAGATGGTTTGGCGGCCAGTGGGCAACAGACTATTACTTTGGCTCCAGAGGCGGGTAGTGAGCGATTGCGAAGAGTTATCAATAAAGGCATATCTGATGAAGCCCTCATGCAGGCTGTAACATTGGCGGCGAAGGGTGGCATTCCTCATATTCGTCTCTATATAATGATTGGTTTGCCAACGGAGACAGATGAAGATATAGAGGCTATTATTAATATGGCAGAGACTATATATGCCCATATGGTTGAGGTTGGTTGCAAAGGCCGACTCACTTTGAGTGTAAATCCTTTTATTCCTAAACCTTTTACACCGTTTCAATGGATGCCTATGGCCGATCAAAAAGAAGTGAGTAAAAAGCTCAATCATATAAAGAAATCCTTGCAGAAGAATCGCCGTATTGAAGTCCTCGTGGAATCACCTAAAGAAGCGTATGTTCAAGGCGTATTGGCCCGTGGTGACCGTCGCTTAGGCGCTGTTTTGGTGGCCGCTGTAGAAGCTGGCGGTGCACAGGGAGCGGCTAAACAATTTAAGCAAGCCTGCAAAGAATTGGGCTATCCTTTCGAGGAGGAGCTATATAGAGAACGTCAACTTGATGAGGTCTTACCTTGGTCTATGTTAGATATGAACTTAAAGGCTGATTATTTAGCTAAAGAATGGGAGCAAAGTCTAAATGAAGCCTATACAGCACCTTGCATGCCTCATTGTAAGCGTTGTGGTGTATGTGAGTAATTATTGAGGGCCGAGAGCAGTTCATAGGTACCTGTGAGCACGCGCTGTTGTGCCGATGCTTTAAGGCGTAGGCCTTCAGTTTGGTGGGCGTTGGCTGTTAAAAGCTGTGTAGGTTAGGCAAAGGCATTTGATGGTTGTTGGTGAGAGCTTATTAGATGTAAAGCTTACGTTAGAAAAGTACAGGCTTTGTTGGCTAGGATTGTTGGATTGCTTATGAGCATAACATAAGTAGTAGACATGGGAGGTGGAGTATATGGAGCCACTTAATAGAACGATTATTCGCGAAGGAGGCGGATTTCCAGGGAGACCCTTTGAGTTTGAATCAGCAGCTAATTTGACCGGATTTCCTCTTATGCATGGTGTGACACGTCGCTTTGGAGGCGTTTCACAGAAGCCCTTTGACTCTTTTAATTTAGGCTTGCATGTGGATGATCAAGTGCAAGCTGTGGTGGAGAATCGTCGCCGTTTAGCAAAACATTTACGGGTAAGACTAGAAGAGTTGACTTGTGCTAAGCAAGTTCATGGAATTAGTATTGCGCAAGTGACGGAATTTAATCGAGGCTATGGTTCCACTAGTTTACAGCAGGCGATTCCAGATAGCGATGCGATGATCACTAATTTACCTAAAACACCTTTACTCTTATTGGTGGCTGATTGTGTGCCAGTCTTATTTTATGACGTGCGCTATCATGCTATAGCTGTCGTTCATGCAGGCTGGCGGGGGGCTATTGGACATTTACCAGCCCTCACTTTAGATGCTATGGCTGAGGCTTATGGTACTAGTGCCGCAGATTGTTATGCTTATTTAGGGCCATCTATTCAGGCCGATTCGTTTGAAGTGAGTGAAACCTTGGCAGATCAATTTCGCAAAGAAACGACACGCCCTAATGAAATTGTGTATTATCGTTATCGCAGTGATAAAGAGATAGAGACACCGCGTGTAGATTTACAACAATTTATAGTACATGACTTACTAGATAAAGGGGTTCCTTTACGTCAAATTACCGTTAGTGGTACGGACACTTTGACCTCGCCTAGTTGCTATTCTTACCGCCGAGAACATGGCAAAACAGGTCGTATGGCTCTGTTTGCTATGTTAAGTGCTCGACCATAAGGGCGTAAGATATATAAATTTTTGCTAAATAAGCGGTAAAATGCAGATAAATGAAGATAAATGCTATACATCACAATCTATATATTATATAATAAGAACGCATGAAAGTAATTTTTAGAAATGCACAATCAGAAATGGAAAATATGGGAGGTAAATATGATTGAACAGGCATTAGCTACTGTGCAAGAACGTATAAAAGTAGCAATGGCAAAAGCTGGTAGAACTGATACAGTTCAATTAGTTGCTGTGACGAAAAATCATCCCGTATCAGCAGTTGAAAAGGTTGCTAGCTTGGGGATTACGGCAGTCGGGGAGAACCGAGTGCAAGAAGCAAAAGAAAAGATTATGACCTACAATGGCCCTGCTATTGACTGGCATTTAATTGGACATTTGCAGATGAATAAAGTGCGCCAAGCAGTTCCGCTTTTTACGCTTATCCATTCTGTAGATAGTATTAAACTACTAAATGAAATCAATAAAGTGGCAGCTAAGAATGACAAAGTGCAAAACATTTTACTTCAAGTAAATGTAGCCGAAGAGGCGAGTAAAACTGGCCTGACGGTAGATGAATTATCAGGGGCTATTGAACATGCTAAGACATTGCCTAATGTTCAGGTAAAAGGTCTTATGTGCATGGCGCCATTTTTTGATAATCCAGAAGAGGCACGACCTATTTTTAGAGAGGCATACGCTTTATTTGAAGATATGAAATCACAATTTCCAACAGGGCAAATTGAACATCTTTCCATGGGGATGACTCATGACTTTGATGTAGCCTTGGAGGAAGGGGCAAATATAATTCGCGTTGGCACAGCTATTTTTGGAAACCGCGTATATTTTTAAGAGCGGTCTAGGAGGATACACAGATGAGTTTGTTAAAAAACTTTAGAGACATGTTCACAACTAATACTAACGATCAATATGAAGATGAAATCTATGATGATGGCGAAGGCGTAGAATACGACGAGCCAGAACATGTAACCCAGACTACTACTAATACTACTAATTCCGCATTTCGTGCGGCGAGACCAGCAGGAGGATATAATAGCGTGGCACAACGTTCAACAGCAATGAGACTAGTTATTATTGAACCAGTTGACTATGAAAAAGATTCTCAAAACATTGCAAATCAATTGCGCGATATGCGTCCAGTAGTGCTTAACTTTGAAAGCACTGAAGAAAGCCATAGAAAACGTATTATCGATTTCATGAGCGGTGCAACATATGCTCTAGATGGAACAATTAAAAAAGTTGGCGAAAAAATCTATCTTTGTGTTCCTTCCAATGTGACTGTTGATAGCACTGAACAAAATTATGCTGATTTAACTGAATCATTAGCCTGGAAGGAGCCTCAATTATAATAGGAGGTCCAGATGTTTGGTAAAACCTTATTTGTGGGAGCAGGAGCTATGGGGGGCGCCATTTTACGTGGTGCCATTACAAGTGGCTTGTTGACTAAGGAGACTACTTATGTAGTAGTTAAGTCAGAACTACATGCCACTGAATTAACTGAAGAGTTAGGGGTTAGTGTGGCCACTACAATTCCAGATCTTAGCACAGTAGATACAATTATTTGGGCATTAAAACCGCAAGTATTACCTACTGTATTGCAACAAGTAGAGGGCATTGTACCAGAAACCGTATGTATTTCTGTAGCGGCTGGTATTACCCTTCAAAGTCTAGAAGAATTAGCACCTCAAGCTGTTTGGTATCGAGCTATGCCTAATACGCCAGTTGCGGTAGGAGCTGGTTTTACAGCCGTTACAAGTGGCACTAAAGGAACTGTCAATTTAACAGAACAAGTGGCTGAGTTGTTTGATGCTATTGGTGAAACCGTCATTGTATCAGAGGCTGACTTAGACCGCTTGAGTGCTATATCTGGCTCTGGCCCTGGTTATGCCTATGTGATTATGGATGCCTTAGCTGATGCGGGCGTACGTATTGGTTTGCCGAGAAAAGTGGCTATTAAGGCGGCTGCTCAGACTTTATATGGTGCCGGTCTTATGGCTTTAAAAACAGGCTCTCATCCTGCTGCTTTGCGCGACCAAGTAACGTCCCCTGGAGGGAGTACTATTGCCGGTATTGCCGCTATGGAACAAGGTGGCTTGCGCTCTTCATTACATGAGGGGGTAGTGGCTTGTTACGAACGGTCCTTGGAGTTAGGTAAAAAATAAGGACTTTTTACTACATATTTTTTAGTTAGGAACGATAGTGTGAAGGATAGAGAAAAATTAATTCGATACTTTGAAGCGTCTGGTAATGGTGAACAAGCGCGTCGCATGCTCGATTTAGCAGAGCAAGTTGTGGCGGGCAAACCATATCGGGTAACGGAGTTTATGTCGCCTGCAGGTCTTGTTATTGCAGATGCCATAAAAGCTAATTTACCGCAGTTGCGCGTAGCTTCTGAAGGGGGCTATGAAGGTGCTGAACGCTTGCGTGTCGCTTTTATTGAACGCAATTTTCAAGGCACTGTAGACTTTGGTGTGCAGGCCCTAAAAATATCTTGGGATCCTCGATTTCGCTTATTAACTCATCGCGATGTACTCGGTTCCTTGATGGGACTTGGTATTGAGCGCGAACATTTTGGTGATATTATCATGCAAAATGGTGGAGCTCAACTTATTGTAGACGCTACGATGGCAGACTATGTAAAGCAGAACTTTACTAAAATTGCTATGGTATCGGTTTCAGTTGAAGATTTGCCATTAAGTGAAATTCTTCCTAAGGAAGAGAAGATTAAAGAGATACGAACTACAGTAGCTTCGTTGCGCCTAGATGCGGTAGCATCATCTGGCTTTAGCTTGTCGCGCACAAAACTTGTGAGCTCTATTAATGCAGGTTTGGTGCAGGTGAATTGGCAAGAGGCTAAAGGACCAGCACAAGAAGTTAAAGAAGGCGATATTATTTCCCTACGTGGTCGTGGGCGGATGAAAATTGAAGCTATTACTGGTACATCTCGCAAGGGTCGTATCGGCGTTTACCTTAAACGATTCATGTAATTAGGAGGGATACATATGATTACACCAATGGATATTCATAATAAAGAGTTTGAAAAAGGGTTCCGTGGATATAATAGTGATGAAGTAGATGCTTTTATGGCGGAATTGGTGGGCGATTATGAAACTTTATATCGCGATAACCGTGAAATGACTGATAAAATTGAGTATTTAGAAAAGCGTTTGGCTCAATATGAACAAATGGAAGAAACCATGAATAATACATTGGTATTGGCTCAAGAAACGGGCGAAAGTGTTAAGACAGCAGCTCGCAAAGAGGCTGATCTTATCATTCAAGAAGCTGATCAACAACGTAAGCAAATTCTTGAAGATGCAGAGCGTTCCTTGCGCGAAGGCCAAGAGAAATATGCCATTATTCGCAATGAAATTGCCGTGTTTAGAGCAAAGATGGAGTCTATTTTGACATCCCAATTACAAATGCTAGACGGCTGCGTTTTAGGCGATAGTAAAGTACCTGTAGAAACAGCACAATTTGATATGCCTACTGAAGAGGCAACTGAAGCAACTCAAGCAGCTTCCGAAGGTACTGAAGACATCATTGAAGATGCTGAAGCAACTACAGAAGAAACTATTACAGACGCTAGTGAAACAAAATAATTTAACATGAGATTATCAATCGGCTTGAGTATTTCAAGCCGTTTTTGATATTATTGCAAATGTTTTATCCATAGTTTGCAAATATTTTAATAATATTATTGCAAGAAGTTTGCCAATAGACTAGCAAAGAATTTGTCATTAGTATTGTAAATCCTTTAGCAAATGTTATTGCAAATATTTTAGGAGGCCTTTATGGTTACGATGGGTTTTAATATGAGAAATCAACCATGTGTCGTCGTTGGTGGCGGCAAGGTGGCGGAGCGCCGTATTCGCGTGTTATTAGAAGATCAAGCGCAGATTACAATTATTAGCCCTAATGTAACAGCGACTATACAACAGTGGGCATTAGAACAGCGGGTTGTAGTTTATGAATCAAAGTTTACAAGTGCTCAGGAAGCACTCTTGAGTAAGGCCCGTTTTGTAATTGCAGCTACTGATGATGAGGTAGTAAATCAACTAGCTGCTTCCTTAGGTCGCAAGCATAAGGCCTTTGTAAATCGAGTGGATAATCATGAGGATTGCGATTTTACTTTTCCTGCCACACTTGTCATAGGTGAGCTTGTTATTACTATTATGACTGGGCGGGTTAGTCCGAGATTAAATCGTTTACTCAAAGAGCATATAGAAGAGAACTATAAGCAAGTAGCTGATGTGTTACCTAAGCTTAAGCAATATCGCCAAGAAGTTAAAGCGATATTGCCAACAGCAGCAGAGCGTGAAGCCTTTTGGGCTTCACAATTAGGAAGACACGAACTAGACATGATTCTCAGAGGTGAGTGGAAAAGAGTGGAGGAACAGATAGGAGATGCAATTAGTAGTATTAGGTTTAAACCATCGCAGTGCACCCGTTAATGTACGAGAACTTTTTTCCTTTGATAAAACAGAAATGGTAGAGGCCTTAAATCATGTATATGAGCATGAAAATGTGGCTGAATGCGTATTATTATCTACCTGCAATCGTACAGAATTATATGCTGTGCTCGAAGATGTAGCTGAGCCTAAGCAGTTTATGTTAGATCTTTTAAAACATCTAAAAGGAGCTGAGGAGCTTACCGTTGATGGCAGTTGGTTCTTCCTCTATGAGGGCGCTGAATTGATGCACCATTTATTTAATGTGGCAGCCAGTTTAGATTCTTTAGTATTAGGGGAAGGGCAGATTTTAAGTCAGTTGAAAGTGGCTTATATTACAGCCTACAGCCGTGGTTTAACAGGCCCTATTTTTAATATAATCTTCCAGCGTGCTATTAGTGTGGGGAAAAAAGTCCGCACTGTAACAGGCATTGCTAATACACCCGTATCCGTTAGCTATGCAGCGGTAAATTTAGCAGAAGACTGTTTAGCAAAACCTTTGTCAGAGGCTAAAGTGCTGATTTTAGGGGCTGGTGAGATGAGTGAGTTGACAGCTACTCATTTGCAGGCTAAAGGCGTAAAAAGTATTTTTGTATCCAACCGTACGTATCATAAGGCGGTGGCACTGGCTGAGCGCTTTGGCGGAGAAGCTGTAAACTTTACGGAGTATATAGAACAGGCTAAAGAAGCCGATATAGTAATCACTTCAACGGGAGCACCACATTATATTATTGACACTAAAGCGGCTGAGAAGATTGCATCGGGTCGAAAAGCTAATCCTATAGTCATGATTGATATTGCCGTGCCACGAGATATTGATCCAGAGGTGGCACAGGTAGAAGGGGTGTACTTATTTAATATAGATGCCTTGGAAAGCGTTGTAGAAGCTAATAAAGCACAACGAGCTAAAGAGGCGGAAAAAGCAAGACCTATTATTGAAGAAGCCGTGAGTGATATTGAGCAAAAATTACAATATTTATCGGTTCGCCCGATGATGGTATTGTTAAGTGATAAAGCGGAACGCATTCGCAAGCGTGAACTTCATCGCGCTATGGCCAAGATGCCGGAAGCAGATGAAAAGACGCGACGCATTATGGATAATATGTCCCGCATGATTATCCGTAAATTATTGAGAGAACCGATGATTCGCTTTGGCGAAATTGCGGGCAAAGAGGAAGAACAAGAATACTGGAGATTATTCCAGGACATGTTTGACTTGGAAAAGGAGAAGTAATCTGTATGAGACAGCATATTCGCATTGGTACGCGCAGTAGTGCACTTGCTCTATGGCAGGCAGAATTTGTAGCGTCAGAATTAAAAACATTATATCCAGATTGCTCAGTTGAATTAGTACATCATAGTACTAAAGGTGATCGAATTTTAGAGAAACCTTTGGCAGCCATTGGGGGCAAAGGACTGTTTACAGAAGAATTAGAACAAGCGATGCATGCTGGGGAAATTGATTTGGCCGTTCACAGCTTAAAAGATATGCCTACAGATTTACCTGAAGGCTTGACTTTGGGGGCTATTACAAAGCGTGCCACACCTTGTGATGTATTAGTATCACCTAAATATAAAACCTTGGAGAATTTGCCCCAGGGGGCAAAGGTCGGAACTAGCAGCTTGCGTCGTCAAGCGCAACTTTTGCATCAACGACCTGATTTAAACATCGAAATGCTCCGCGGCAATGTGCAAACTCGTTTGCGCAAGCTAGTGGATGAAAATTTTGATGCCATAGTACTCGCTGAGGCGGGGTTAACTCGACTTGGCTTAGACGAGCATATTACGCAGGTCTTTACTGTAGATGAAATGATTCCAGCCGTAGGCCAGGGCGCATTAGCTATTGAATGCCGCAGTGATGATGAAGAGATGCTCCGCATGCTAGCACCATTAAATGACGAAGACACAAGTTGGTGTACTAAAGGGGAGCGCAGTTTCTTACGCCAATTAGAAGGAGGCTGCCAAGTTCCTATGGGTGTACATGGAACTATCCATAAAGGGCAATTAACGATTAAAGCCCTCATTGCCTCCCTTGATGGTAAAAATTGCTATGAAGGGGAAATGACAGGCCCTTGTCAGACCGCTGAAATTATTGGCAAAAATCTTGCTAAAGCTCTATATGAAGAAGGTGGCAAGCATATAATCGAAGATTTAGTGCATAGGGGGATTTTATAATGGCAGGCATTGTATATTTAGTAGGTGCAGGGCCAGGCGATTATAAACTCATTACCGTAAAAGGCCGCGAATGCATTGAAAAGGCGGATGTCATTGTATATGATTATTTGGCCGATGAAAAATTGCTTAAATGGGCTAAGCCAGAAGCGGAGATTATTTACGCTGGTAAACAGTGCAAGCATCATACGTTTACACAGGATGAAATTAATGCCATGCTCGTGAAATATGGTAAAGCTGGTAAAGTGGTGGCTCGCTTAAAAGGTGGCGATCCTTTAGTCTTTGGCCGTGGCGGTGAAGAAGCATTAGCTTTAAAGGAAGCGAATATTCCCTTTGAATTTGTGCCCGGTGTGACCTCAGCAATTTCAGCGCCTGCTTATGCAGGCATTCCCGTGACACAGCGCGCAGTAGCGACCTCCTTTGCGATTGTAACAGGCCATGAGGATCCTAAGAAAAATGAATCCGGTATTCATTGGCAAGGTTTAGCTGCCTCTGTAGATACGATTAGCTTTGTCATGGGGGTTACGAATTTGCCCGTTATTTCGGCGCGACTCATTGAATATGGGCGACCTAAAGATACGCCGGTAGCCGTTATTCGCTGGGGTACTAAGGCCAATCAAGAGACCTTGGTCTCTACTTTAGAAACTGTAGCTGATGATGTGGCTAAAGCTAAATTAAAACCACCGGCTTTAGTAGTTGTTGGCGAGGTAGTAAAGTATCGCGATGCATTGCGATGGTTTGACAATAAACCTTTATTTGGTAAAACCGTTATGGTCACTAGAGCCCGAGCGAAGGCCAGTGTATTGACTGAACGGTTAGAAGAGTTAGGGGCTCAAGTGATTGAGGCCGCAGCAATAAAAACACAGCCTCTAGCCCTTGATGAGAGCACTAGTGAAACCTTACTTAGTGCTGAGCCATATAAAGTGGTTATATTCACTTCCGCTGAAGGAGTACGTTATTATTTTGATGCTTTACATGGCCTTGGAAAAGATAGCCGTGTACTAGGGACAGCTAAACTTTGTGCCATCGGTACAGGTACGGCCAAGGCTTTGGCGGACAAAGGCTTATTAGCTGATATTGTGCCAGTCGATTACAAAGCTGAATCAGTAGTAACAGCGGTTAGCTCTTATGTAAAAACAGGTGATAAAGTATTATTAATTCAACCTAAAAAAGCGCGAGCTGTTATCCCAGAAGGTTTAACGGCCCTAGGTGTACAGGTACATACTGCTCGATTGTATGAAACAGTGCTCGATGAATCGCAGGCTCAAATTATGCAAGACGCGCTAGCTAAGGGTGAGGTCGATTGCATTACCTTTACGAGCTCCTCCACAGTAACTAATACACTTGGCTTACTAGGGGCAAAAGGGTTGGAACTATTAAGCTCTGTAAAGATTGCTTGCATTGGACCTATAACAGCCGCAACTTGTGTGGAGCAAGGCTTGGAACCGGATTTAATTAGTGAAGTACATACAATTCCAGCCTTGGTGGAGGGAGTTCAGAAACTTTTGACTCATGATGAGCCTATTAACATATAAAGATGTATTAATTTTTAGTATATAAGTTAGGAGATTGTATTATGTTGGATTTAACATATCGTCCACGCCGTTTGCGTACTAGTGCTTCAATGCGCGCGTTAGTGCAAGAAACGACTCTTAATGTAGAAGATTTAATTTACCCTATTTTTGTAGTTCCTGGAGAAGGCGTGCGTGAGCCAATTGACTCTTTGCCTGGGCAATATCATCTATCCGTTGATGAAGCGGTAAAATTAGCAAAGGAAATTTATGATCTTGGTATTTTAGGTGTAGAAGTTTTTGGCATTCCAACATATAAAGATGAACAAGGTTCTTCCGCGTGGGATATGGAACAACCAGTGCAACAAGCCATTGCGGGGATTCGAAAAGAAGTACCAGAGCTCATCGTGATTGGCGATGTATGCTTATGTCAATATACAACAACCGGTCACTGTGGCTGTGTTGAGGATCATACAGTAGTGAATGATGAAACATTACCACTTTTAGCACAAGTGGCAGTAAGTCAAGCTAAGGCTGGTGCACAAGTGGTGGCGCCATCAGACATGATGGATGGTCGCGTAGGCGTTATTCGCACAGCCCTTGATGAAGCTGGTTTTACTGATGTGGCTATTATGAGCTATAGCGCTAAATATGCTAGTGCTTATTATGGTCCATTCCGTGATGCTGTTCATTCTGCACCAGAGTTTGGGGACCGCAAAGGCTATCAGATGGACCCAGCTAATCGCTTAGAAGCTTTGCGTGAAATTGAACTTGATATTCGCGAAGGGGCGGACATGATTATTATGAAACCAGCTCTTTCTTATTTAGATATTATTCGTGAAGCGCGCGATAATTTTGATGTACCTTTGGCGGCTTATAATGTAAGTGGTGAATATGCCATGATAAAAACAGCGGCAGCACAAGGTTTAATCGATGAAAAACGCATTGTATTAGAAACCTTACTCTCTATGAAGCGCGCTGGTTGTAAAATGATTATTACTTATCATGCCTTAGATGTGGCTCGCTGGTTGCGTAAGTAATTAGAATTTTAGTCAAAAAATTTAGTTAAGAATTTTAGATAAGCATTTTAGTTATATGTCAAAATAATTACTAAATTAGGAGGGCTATGGGCCGGGCAACTAATTAGTAGCAAGCCCGATATAAAGTCCATAAAGCTTCTTATAAGGTCTGTTATAAGGCCTTGGCGCAAAGGCGTATAGTGTAAAATTGAGTTAGGCTGTGTGTTATAAATAAGGAGACGACTATGTATACATTGGAAAAATCAAAGCAGGCTTTTCAAGAAGCTAAAGTATATATGCCTGGTGGCGTAAACAGCCCGGTGCGTTCCTATCGCAGTGTAGGGTCAGAGCCGCCATTCATTAGCTCCGCTAGTGGTGATCGTATTTATGATATTGATGGAAATGAATACATAGATTATGTACTATCCTGGGGGCCGATGATTTTAGGCCATGCAAAATCTGAAGTAGTAGCCGCTTTGCAAGAGGCTGTACTTCGCGGTACGAGTTATGGCGCACCGACCTTACTTGAAACTGAAGTAGCTAAAAAAATTCAAGCTTTTATGCCGCATATGGAAATGGTGCGCATGGTAAATTCGGGCACAGAAGCGACTATGAGTGCGCTTCGTGTAGCGCGTGGTGTAACAGGGCGTGATAAAATTGTAAAATTTATCGGTTGCTATCATGGACACAGTGATTGCTTGTTAGTAAAAGCCGGCTCAGGCCTTGCTACATTTGGCGTACCAGATAGCCCAGGTGTTCCTGCTAGTGTAGCAGCAGATACAATTACCTTGCCATATAATGATATAGAAGCAGTGCGTGAATTGTTTGCCGCTCAAGGCGATACGATTGCCGCTGTTATTGTAGAGCCAGTGGCTGGCAATATGGGTTGTGTGCCACCAGTTGAAGGATTTTTAGAAACTCTTCGCGCTGTAACTTCCGAGCATAAAAGTATCTTAATCTTTGATGAAGTTATGTGTGGCTTCCGTGCTTCTGCAGGGGGCGCTCAAAAGAAATATGGTATTGTGCCTGATTTAACTTGTTTAGGTAAAATCGTAGGTGGCGGTTTGCCGATGGCTGTATTTGGTGGTCGCCGTGACTTGATGAGTCAAGTGGCTCCGCAAGGGCCTATTTATCAAGCTGGCACTTTGAGTGGTAATCCTGTGGCGATGACGGCAGGACTTGCGACTTTAACTCTATTGCAACAAGACCCAACTGTCTTTAAACGTGTGGAAGCAGCTACAGTAAAGCTTTGTGAAGGCCTTGTAGAACGAGCTAAAAAGCACAATATTCCTGTACAGGTTCAGTATGTAGGTTCCATGTTTACATTGTTCTTTACAGATAAACCAGTGCGCAATTTTGAAGATGCATCAGCTTGCAATATGGAACAGTTTAAGAAATTCTTCCATTATAATTTAAGTCATGGTATTTACTATGCGCCAAGTCAATATGAAAGCAATTTCTTATCTATGTGTCATATTCCACAAGATATTGAAAAAACTTTAGAGGTTGCAGATGAAGCTTTTGCTGAATTAGCGAAGGATTTAAAGGCGTAAAAGGAAGGAGCAAATTATGGTAGCACTCACTCCAGAAACTATCGCAGCTGCGCGTAAGAGTTTAGAGGAATGCCTTGAAGAAAGCGTCATTCCCAAAGAATATTGGGATAGTATTTACGATTGGCTAGAGCATACTGATGTAGAGCGCTTATATTTAGTAGGTCGCGATGCAGTTGGTGCGTGGTGGGCCTCTCAAGAAGTAAAAAAATTAGGCTATACAATTAATTTTGCTAAAAGTGCATGCCATCCAGGTAATTGGTTCCCAGAAGGTGAAACTTGGGATATGGCCAAAGTAAATGCTAAATATAAATTAGTGGCTGATTGGCAGACTTTAATTGCCAATGAAGCATTAGAAAAGATTGAGGCCCAATAATGAGAACACCGACTAAAAGCGCGAGCTTATCGGTAGTAGCCTTAAGTTGGCCGATTTTTATTGAAATATTTTTACAAATGCTCATAGGGAATATTGACCAATTTATGATGAGTCATTATTCCCAGGAGGCCGTAGCGGCCGTAGCGAATGCGAATCAGATTATGAATATCTTTATCATGCTGATTATCGTTATGAGCACGGCCAGCACGATTTTAATCGCCCAATATTTAGGGGCGAAAAATCCGGATAAGATTAATGAAGTAGCCACTGTGAGCGTCGCCTTTAACTTTGTATTCAGTAGCGTAGCTGCTTTATTCATTGTTGTGTTCCATCGGTGGCTCTTTGAATGGCTTGGCGTTCCTCCAGAAATTATGGAAGAGACGAGTCTATATATGACTATAGTGGCCTTTAGTATTCCTATTACAGGTGTATATACGGCTTTTGTAGCTATGTTTAGAGGCTATTCCTTGCCGGTTATTACTATGTGTGTTGCGTTTGTAATGAATGTATTTCACATCATTAGTAACTGGATTCTTATCTTTGGTTGGGGCTTTATTCCGTCTATGGGGGTCTTTGGTGTATCCATGTCGACTTTCATCAGCAAAGGCGTAGGGCTCTTATTAGTGTATTATTTGTTTAAAACACAATTACCGATTACTATTTCGTGGTCCTATTTGCGACCATTCCCAAAGGATATGTTAAAGCGTTTACTCCATATTATCATTCCATCAGGTGGCGAAACTTTATCATATCAATTATCACAGACGACCATTATGAAAATGGTCAACATTTTTGGCATTGTTGTTATTAACACAAAAGTATATGCCTATATAATTTCCATGTTCTGTTATATGTACACCATAGCCTTGGCTAATGCGGCGCAAATTATTGTAGGATTTTTGGTAGGAGCTAAGCGAGAAGAAGAGATTTCTCGTCGCGTGTGGCGCACTATGTGGCTAGGTATGGCGATTAGCGTGGGATTATCAACATCATTTTATTTGGCTTCAGATTTTATCTTCCAATTCTTTACGAATGATCCAGAGATTATTTCCTTAGGTAAAACGATTTTATTTATTGAAATTTTCTTAGAAATTGGGCGTTCTGTAAATATTATCATGGTGCAGTGTTTACAAGCTGCCGGTGATATTCGTACCCCTATGATTGTGGGTGTCTTTGGCATGTGGCTCTGTGCTGTTAATCTATCCTATATTTTCGGTATCTGGCTTGGCTGGGGACTGGTAGGCATTTGGATTGCTATGGCCATAGATGAAGGCGTGCGCGCTCTTATCTTTGTATGGCGCTGGTATAGTGGTAAATGGAAAAATCGAAAATTAATAGAAGTATAGGTTAAAATTGCTCTATTATTAGGCGAGGGCTCTCTTATTCGTCAGGGGGTCAATAATATAGGCAGTCTTTAATGGTAGTGCGAATATGGCTTTGTTTTTTGTAGTATTTAGTTTTTAGTAGCATGTTAATAGTATTGAGCAGTACTGTAGCATAGTAGGGAGCCTTGGGCTCACGGGAGGAAAGAGAATGAGTAGAATTGTAGACATGAATAATAAAAAAAGTAATGAATTTGATGCGGTACAGTACCACGCCGTAGTGGGGAGTACAACTCAAGTGGATGTGAAAGTATCCATGGAGGAGACTCGTGGCCGCAGGACGGTGGGGATTATTGGCCTTGGCTTGATTGGGGGATCATTGGCAAAGGCTTTAACAAGTAGTACTAATTACGAAGTGTGGGGCTATGCGAGGCGTCAAGAGACTTGCGATAAAGCGCTTGCCGATGGCGGCGTGCATCATGCAAGTACAGATATGTTTGAGGTAGTAGCGCAGTCTGATATTATAGTGTTTGCCTTGCCACCGACTACAAATGGCGCCGTATTTAAGACTTGTGTAGAGCATTTTAAACCTGGTGCTATAGTTACTGATGTATCTAGCACAAAGGCCAATTTTGCTGCCGTCGTATATGAACATATTCCTAAAGGAGTCCATTTTGTATCAGTCCATCCTATGGCTGGCTCAGAAAAAGGTGGCTATGAAATGGCGAACAGCCATTTATTCTCAGGCTGTACTTGGATTGTATTAACTGATGAAGCCCAGCCTGCTTGGAATGCTGAGGCTGCCACTGAGTTAGCTGAAATGGGCGCCCACTTAGGCTCACGGGTGGAGTTTATCGCTATGCAGGACCATGATGGCTTTATGGCAAAAGTGAGTCATATGCCTCATTTATTGGCTGCTATGGTAGCTAAAGTAGCTGGCGGAGATTCACAAGGTGAACTGCGCTTGCGTTTAGCGGCCGGTGGTTTCCGTGATGTAACTCGTGTGGCGGGAGGCCTTCCATCTATGTGGTGTGAGATAATTGGGGGCAATCAGGCAGAGGTATATAAAGCCTTGGAGGATATGGAAGGGCAAATAAAATTAGTTAAAGAGATTTTGAGCAACCATAATGATGCGGAATTAGAACGCTATTTAAGCGAGGCTAAAGTTATTCGAGATCATTTTTCAGATATATCCTAATAGAAGCATCTAATGAGTGACCATAAAGGAGATTGTAATGAGTTTGTTTACAGAGACTTGTCAAAGCATACAGGGCACAGATAAAACTATTGCGAGTAAAGTGCAGGCTGTATGGGAGCGTGGTACTTTATACGGCAGTTATGGTAAATTAGTTGAAATGGTTAAGCAATATGCTATGGCGACTAATTCGTCAAAGCTCATGGAGCCTAAGCCAGCCATGGTTATTTCCTCGGCTGACCATGGGGTTGCTAAAATTGGTGTCAGTGCCTATCCACAAGATGTGACGGTGGGGATGACAAAGAATTATTTAGTAGCTAAGGGCGCTGGTGCTAATGCTTTGGGCAATTATTGTGGGGCTGATTTAGATGCCATTGATGTAGGGATTGCCGGTGATGTAAGTAATATCCCTGGCCTTCGCCACTGTAAAGTTGCTTATGGGACTAAGAATTTCCTTGAAGAACCAGCTATGACGGAAGCTGAAGCACTAGAAGCCATTGAAGTAGGTATTGCCTATGTAAAGGAAAAGGTAGGACAAGGATACAATGTGTTCCTCGTTGGTGAAATGGGCATTGGCAATACCACAGCGAGTGCAATTATTACGGCTAAGTATGTAGGTCTTACAGCTGATGAAGCAACTGGTAGAGGGACTAATATTTCTGATGAGCGCCTAAAGGTGAAAACGCGCGTAGTTCAGGACGCGCTACATAAATATAGTCATATTCCGCCTAGCGATGGGCTTGGCGTATTGCAGGCTGTAGGTGGCCTTGAATTTGCTTGCATAGTAGGGATTATCTTAGGTGCTGCAGCTCATAAGGCCTTGGTTATTTTAGATGGCTTTAATACCACTGCCTGTGCTTTAATAGCTCATGCTATAGCACCAGTGAGCATGGAGTATGTAATGGCTTCCCATCTATCAGCTGAGAAGGGGCATAGGAAGGCCTTGGAAAAATTAGGCTTAGAAGCCTATGTAACGTTAGGACTTTGTCTAGGCGAAGCTTCAGGTGGTTCCGTACAAATGGGCATGCTAAAATTAGCTGTTCATATGCATAATGGTTTAGAAGCATCTTTAGAAAAAAACTTAGAAGGATCTTTAGAAACTCATGTAGAAAGGCCTTTAGACTCGAATATGCCGTTAGAAGATTCGGCGGCAAACATACCTCCACTAGCGCTAGCTAATAATTCGACGAGTCAAGAAAATGGATTCACACCTGTAGAAGACTTAAAAACAGAAGCTATGAAATTATGCCGTGAACGAGTAGATAATTTAACTAAGCCTTTATATAGTTTGGCTAAATTAGAAGAGATAGCTGTTCAATTGGCGGAGATTTTTAATAATGAGCGACCAAATCATCTTGCCATGGGAAGTATTATCTTTGCTGGTGATACGGCCGTTGATGGTCCGCAAAATCACACTAAGGGTCTTGAATCCAAGGCTGTGGTGCAGCAGTTAGGGGCTGGATTAAGACCGACTAATGCATTGGCACAATCGCTAGATGCTAAATTATATGTAGTGGATGTAGGTCTTGAGGCTAATACAAGTGAGTTACCTGGTATTATTCACAAAAAAGTAAGCTCAGGAGGACGCTTCTTCGGCTTCCATGAAGCCTTTACTGATGCTGAAGTTGATGAGCTTCTTACTGTTGGTAAAGATATGGCTAATCAGGTAGTGGCTGACAATGTAGAGGCTATCGCTTTAGGTACTGTAGGGGAGCGGAATTTATTAAGTGCATTGGCTTTAACCAAGGCCTTTACTAAATATGATATGACTGAACTTTTGACTGATAATGAATGCACTTTATCGATTCGCGAAAAAGCGGAGCGCTTAACGCAGACCATGAGTCGCTATAAGGTGGACGAGGCCAGCCCTAAAGAGGTATTAAAGGCGTTAGGTTCACCTGAAATCGTTGCTTTAGTAGGTTTTATTTTAGAAGCGGCAGCACAGCGTCGCGCATTAGTCTTTGATACAGCTGTTACTGGTGCGGCTGTATTAGCAGCAGCTCAGATTGAGCCTAAGATATTGCAATACGTTTTCCCATCTGTTGCCTATAATGAGCCAGTGCATAAGGCACAAATGAAGTTCTTAGGGCTACAGACATACTTAAATTACAACTTAGCTATTGATGAAGCGGTGGGATCTTGCTTAGGCTTATCTGTTATAAAGGCGTCTTTACATATGTTAAATGATATGAAAACATTTGGTGAGGCGGAAGTTACTGTTGCAGAAGATGGCCCAGGCAATATATTGCAAGATGGCCGTTAGTCAGAGGTTTGTTAATAAGTTAGAAGACAAATTAGAAATAAATTAGCAAATAGACTAGCAAATAAGTGAGTTAAAAATAGTGAATAAGTTGCTAAAAATTAGTGAATCGATTGGTAAATGAGTTAGGCCTTAAGTTCGGACTTAAGTTAGGAATTAAGGAAAAAGTCACCTTGAAGGCTAAGCTTTTATAGGGCAGAAAGGTAGGATAGTAGGGAATGAAAACATTACATGGTTTGTGTATGTCTGGCATTAGTGGCAATATGATAGTAGGGGCATTACTAGATTTTGGTGTTCCTTTTAAAGAGTTTCAAAAGGGCATACAGAAATTGAATCTAGGCGGCTTTACACTTGTTCTAGAACAAAAAGAAAAACAAAATGTAGTGGGAACTTACTTTGATGTAGTATTAGATGAGCTGTCTACGAATGGACATACACATGATCATAGTCATAGTAACAGTCATGCACATAGTCATGGCAAAGGACATACACATAGCCATGGTCATTCTAAGGCGCATGCATTGTGGCATGCTATAACAGGTACGAGTCATAATCATGGTGAAAATCGCGGTTATAGTGAAATTAAATCCTTGATTGAGCAAAGTGATGTATCTAGTTGGGTGAAGTCAAAATCTATTGAAGCCTTTACTCATTTAGGTAAGGCCGAGGCTAAAGTTCATAATGCTACATTGGAGTCTGTACATTTTCACGAAGTAGGCGCTATTGATTGCATTATTGATATTGTAGGCACAATGATCTGTTTAGAGCATTTAGGTGTAGATTCTATCCAGTTTTCACCGCTTCATGTGGGCCAGGGAAAGGTAAAATGCGCGCATGGGCTCATGGATATTCCTACGCCAGCTACAGCAGAGCTATTAGGCGCTTTTCCAACCTATACTACGCCGGTGCAGGGGGAACTTGTGACACCGACTGGAGCAGCTCTAGTGAAGACTTTACATAAAGAAGCCTATGGCATTTTGAGTGAACAAGAGATTCAAGAAAAAGTACTTTATATGATGAATAAGGCAGAACAGGCAAAACATAAGGGCTTAGGTCTGGGAAGTATGGATTTACCTATTCCTAATGTGTTTACCATTTATGAACCAAGGTATGAAGGCTAATTGTTTTGAATTAGCAAGACAATCATAGACAATAATATAAGACCAGGGTAATAAGATAAGAGTAATAAGACAAGAGCAATAAGATAATAGTACGCGCTGAATTTGTACAATTTGTTACAGATTTGGCGCGTAAAATTTTTGTAAAAAAGGTGTTGACAGAATTATCATCAATTTGATATTATAGTAAAGCAGTCAGGGGAACTGACTAAAACCTAGTAAGTAGTTAAAAAGTTCTTGACAACTACTTATAAAGAGTGTAAAATTGTTCCTGTTGTGATATGCGGAAATAGCTCAGTGGTAGAGCACCGCCTTGCCAAGGCGGGGGTCGCGAGTTCGAATCTCGTTTTCCGCTCCATACATTCCTCGATAGCTCAGTCGGTAGAGCAATCGGCTGTTAACCGATCGGTCGTAGGTTCGAGTCCTACTCGAGGAGCCAATTTTTCATTTACTCAGGTTTTAACCTTTGCAGGGATAGGGGTGTCGCCAAGCGGTAAGGCAACGGACTCTGACTCCGTCATTCAAAGGTTCGAATCCTTTCACCCCTGCCAATTTTTTACATGACTCACTAGCTCAGTTGGCAGAGCACCTGACTTTTAATCAGGGTGTCCCGCGTTCGAGTCGCGGGTGAGTCACCATTTTAGGCCCGTTGGTCAAGCGGTTAAGACACCGCCCTTTCACGGCGGTATCGGGGGTTCGATTCCCCCACGGGTCACCACATGGACGATTAGCTCAGCTGGGAGAGCGCCTGCCTTACAAGCAGGATGTCGGCAGTTCGATCCTGTCATCGTCCACCATATTAAAAGCGGACTTCTTCGGAAGTTCGCTTTTTTGTTATGTCTAGATTATTATTTGACATTTAAATCCAAGTGATTTACCATGAATTATAGCTAAATAAATTTAGCTTTTAAACTGTGGTGTTTAATAATTTAGTTCTATACTTGTGTGGTGACTAACATAATAGGACTGTACATGATAATTAAATGAGAGAAGAGGTCATTTATATGAAAGAAACAGTATCTCCTACATTGGAAGCTGTAAAGAAATTACAAAGTGAGTTAGGCTCACAAATTATTGAATGGCGCCGTCATTTACATCAATATCCAGAAGTTAGCTTTGAAGAACAAGCGACGACTCAATATTTAGCTGGTGAATTAGATAAAATGGGAATTCCCTATGAACTCAATAAAGAGAAGAATACAGGCCTAGTAGCTTGGTTAGAAGGGCCAAAGCCAGGTAAGACCATTATGCTTCGCGCTGATATTGATGCTCTTAATGTGCTAGAGCAAACGGAGGTTGATTTTAAATCGAAATACGAGGGAAAAATGCATGCTTGTGGCCATGATGGTCATATGGCTGTTCTATTAGGAGCGGCTAAGATGTTAAAAACTTTGCAAGACTCCATTGAAGGGAAAGTGTATTTAGTATTTCAACCGTCTGAGGAAACAGGGGAAGGCGCTGAATATATGAAGCGCTTTGGCACCTGGTATGAAGAGACTGACACAGTCTTTGGCGGCCATATATGGATTGATTTGCCGGCCGGTAAAGTGTCTGTAGAAGCAGGTGAGCGAATGGCAGCGGCCCTTGAGATTAATGTGGAAATTGAAGGTAAAGCAGGACATGGGGCACAACCGCATTTAACGGTGGATGCAACAGTAGTGGCATCAGCTATTGTTATGAATTTACAAACTTTAGTATCTCGTCATTTCAATCCCTTAGATTCAGTGGTTGTAACCATTGGTAAAATGACGAGTGGTACCCGTTATAATGTCATCTCCGGCTTTGCTAAGCTGGAAGGGACAGCCCGTTATTTTAAACCTGAAATTGGGGCTGATTTACAAGCTATGATGGCTCGCATTGTGGAAGATACAGCTCATGCTTATGGAGCGAAGGCGAAGGCTTCTTTTAGACAAATGGTGCCGCCTACGATTAATAATCCGGTTTGCTCTGAATTGGCAAATCGTGTAGGCCGATCTCTGTTTGGCGAAGACGCTGTAGTTCCTATGGAAAAGACGATGGGCGGGGAAGATTTTGCCTATTATATGCAGGATAAACCAGGCTGCTTTGCCTTCTTTGGCATTGCTAATCCGGCTATAGATGCCGTGCATTCCCATCACAGTAATTTCTTTACTATTGATGAGTCAGCCTTGCCTATGGGGGCCGCTATGTATGCGCAATATGCCTTACAATGGCTTCAAGAGAATAAATAAAATATTTCTAGAAAATAATATTAGAAAATAATACTGGACAATAAAATAATTATAAAAAATAAAATACTTTTTAGATGACTCCTAATCTTTAGACGAGTTCTAAAGAGCAGCACATGTAAAGCTTCTCTCAGCAAGGATTTGAGCCTATTAATTTAGGACTAAAACCTTTGCTGTAGAGGAGCTTTTTATATTGAAACTACGCGTATTTGTTGGTACAATGAATAATAGTGCATTTATAGAAATAAGGCTTTGATTTTATTTGCTAGAATTGAAAACCTTTTTTATAATTAGTTTAGAGATTTATTTTAAGGAGATGCTATGAGATTACGTAGAAAACCATGGATTGATGAAGCAATTCACGAGTACAGTTCTCATGTAATTTTAGAAAACCATGAAGCTCATAAGGGCCAATGGCGTGAATTATTTGAGGATACTACAAAACCTTTATATTTAGAACTTGGCACAGGTAAAGGCCGCTTTATTGCAGGGATGGCAGAAGCACATCCAGAGGCTAATTTCTTGGGCTTTGAGGTGCAATTAGGGGTATTATATTATGCAGCGCAGAAGATTTTTGAACAAGCGGCTCCTAATGCGCGCGTGACTTTATTTGATATTGGCGGCATTGAAGATATTGTAGAGCCAGGTGAAGTTGACCGCTTCTACATCAACTTCTGTGACCCATGGCCAAAGGCGCGACATGCTAAACGCCGTTTGACTTATCATACATTTTTAGATCGCTATGCGCGCTTGCTGAAGCCTGCCGGAGAAGTTCATTTTAAAACAGACAATGAAGGCTTATTCTTATTCTCCTTGGAGGAGTTTAAAAATTCTGGTTGGACTTTAAAAAATGTGACATATGATTTACATAGTACTGATTTACCAAATGTAAAGACAGAGTACGAAGAAAAATTTAGTAAAAAAGGACAACCTATTTTCAGATTGGAAGCCATTAAGCCAGAGGAGGCGTAGGCTATGTTAAGTCTGATACAAGCAGCCATAAAGTATTGGCGCGCTCATATTATTCGCAGCGACTTACAGGGCATTGTGCTCTTTAGCTTGGTGTGGATTATTATTGGGATTATAAATATTTACAGTGCTACCATGATTGCCTCTCAAGGGCAAGCCGTATGGTATCAATCCTATTATATTCGTCATATAGGGTATTTGATTTTTTCCTGTGCTATAGGATATTTGTGCTATCGCATGGACTATGAAAAGTTCCGTACCCAAAGAGCGCTGTATTTAACAGTCACAATTGTTGTAGTGGGGCTCATTGCCGTATTAATTAAAGGTGATGTTATCAATGGTGCACAGCGGTGGATTCGTTTAGGCGGCGTATCGATTCAGCCTTCGGAGTTTGCTAAGCTGGGGGCTATTTTAGTGAGTGCTCACTATATTGAATTACAGCGACGTATTCAAAAGCATGGGCTTTCGTGGTTTGAAACGTATAATTACAAATGGCCCTTTTCCTTTCCTAAGGGGTGGCAAGGTCAGGATGGTCCATTCTTTGCAAGAGCTTTGTTAATGCCTATGGTCTTTGCTGCCTTAACCTTTGTGGAACCGGATACGGGGACGGCAGCTATTATTTTAGCGCTACCCGTTATGCTCATTTTATTAGGAGGACTTTCTAGAGCGCAATTGAAACTCTTTGTAGGAACTGTAGTAGTGCTAGGGATTCTGGCTTTTATGGCGGTTCAACATTCGGAATATCGTTGGAAACGTATTGTTGCATGGTATGATCCTTGGGGATATGCACAGAGCTTGAGTTATCAAAGTGTGCAAAGTATGGTGGCCATTGGGTCTGGCGGTATTTTTGGCCAAGGTGTGGCGCAAGGTACAGCCAAGTATTATTATTTACCAGAAGCACATACGGACTTTGCTTTTGCCGTGTGGGCGCAAGAAACAGGTCTTATAGGTTCCTTGTTATTGGCCTTTGTTGTGGGCATGTTTATGGTTTATGGCTTTAGCATTGCAAGTAATGCTAAGGACTACTATGGCAAACTATTAGCCTCCGGTATTACTATTGTTATCGGTGGACAGGCCGTATTTAATATGCTCATGGTTTGCGGTATGATTCCTGTTACAGGGGTACCGTTGCCATTTGTATCCTATGGTGGGTCCTCGTTATTTATGAATATTATTGCCATTTCAATTTTGTTTAATATTGCCCATCGTACAGCATTAGCAAAACAGAAGATTGGCATAGCCGGACATATTCCTTCCCTTCGCGAAGAAACGCGCAGTCGTTTTACGCCGGGACGTGTAGATTAGAGTAAATACGTTTATTTCTTGTATTTGTACGAAAGGATTAGGAGACGATGAAAGACTTTATTGATGTGACGGAGCGGCCTAGTAATGCGGCCATGTTGCCACTTAGTTTCCAACATTTATTTGCCATGTTTGGCTCTACTGTTTTAGTTCCTTATTTATTGAAAGCTGACCCAGCGACAGCATTATTTATGAATGGGATTGGGACTATTTTATACTTATTTATTTGTAAAGGTAAAATCCCTTCATATTTAGGTTCTAGCTTTGCCTTCATTGCCCCTGTCTTGTCTGTAATGGCAGCAGGGATGCCTTATGAAGCAGCACAAGGAGGCTTTATTGCCTTCGGTATAGCCTTTGTAGTGCTATCCTTTATTGTTCGCTTTGTAGGGATTGGCTGGATTGATGTATTATTCCCTCCAGCGGCTATGGGCGCCATTGTAGCCGTTATTGGTTTAGAATTAGCTCCTGTAGCTATGGGCATGGCTGGTATTACTGGTGATTCTTGGCAAAGTTTAGGCATGACTCACACGCAAGTGGTGACTATTTCTATGTTCTCCCTTTGTATTACCATCTTAGGGACCGTAGTATTCCGCGGATTTTTCTCTGTTATTCCCGTGCTCATTGGCGTTGTGTCTGGTTATGTACTAGCGGCAATTATGGGCGTTGTAGACTTCTCTAATGTAGAGCAAGCCGCATGGTTCTCCTTGCCTCACATGACTTCGCCTCAGTTTAATGTAAATGCTATTTTAATGATTATGCCGGCTCTATTTGTTGTATTTGCAGAACATGTAGGGCATTTGGTAGTAACGAGCAATATCGTAGGTCGCGACCTTATGAAAGATCCTGGCTTAGAGCGCTCTTTACTAGGTGATGGTTTGGCTAATATTTTATCTGGTTTCTTCGGTGCTACACCTAATACTACATATGGTGAAAATATTGGTGTCTTGGCCATTACGCGCGTATTCAGTGTCTATGTTATTGGTGGGGCTGCCGTCCTCGCTATTGTGTTCTCCTTTATCGGTAAGGTAGCAGCTGTCATTCATGCCATTCCAGTACCAGTAATGGGTGGTGTAAGTATACTACTCTTTGGTATCATCGCTGCCTCCGGTTTGCGTATGTTAGTAGAGCGAAAAGTAGACTATACACGACCAGACAATTTGATTCTAACGTCCGTGGTGCTTATCACTGGTATTAGTGGCGCACAAGTGACCATTGGTCCTGTTGTATTACAAGGTATGGGCCTTGCTACGGTAGTGGCTATTATCTTAAGCCTTTGTTTCACTATCTTTAGAAAAACTGGCATTGGTAATAAGCAATTAAAGCATGACTAATAAAGCTGTAAATAATTAAATTTAGGCGTTTCTTTTTAATAAAATATAAGCTGAAAAATAAAAGGGCTGTAACCCAATGAATACTGATGCGTTTCCTTTTATTAGATTGGATGAATCTAATAAGGGGTGCGCTAGTATGCAATGATGGTTACAGCTCTTTTTTGTTTTAGATAGTTACAGCTCTTTTTGGGTTTTTGATGATTACAGATCTTTTTTGATTTTAGATGATTATAGTTCTTTTTTGTTTTTAGATAGTTACAGCTTTTTTTGTTTTATTTGAATAATCAGTTTTGACTACTATTTATTAGTTTTTCTCTCTACTTTCGGGATATAGAGTCCAAGTTTTTCAGCTGTTTCTATTAGGCTGTGACTATTTAGTGCTTCTGCACTTATTATATTCTGGGCTGAATTATCAGGCTCACCATGATAGTGTAGGGAGGTAATAAAGGTAGGCTGTGTTTCTAATTGTTGTTTGTCATAAATAACCTCTAAATCTAAACCATAGAATAGGGAGGTAAAGAAAGCCATTTTAATATGCTGTGGCTCATTTTCGGTTAAGCCTAAGAGCCCACAAATATATTCATCAATGTAGGGGATACGCTCTCTTGTGTCAGAGTGATAAAACATATGCCGCAGCGTTTCTGGATAGTGTTCTTCTATATATTCATCAGCAAAGACACCTGTCGTATAATATTCATCTACTAGTGTAAGGAATTGTCTAACTAGTTCAATATTCTCCAAAGGGTTGGTATTGGTTAAGTAATAAAAAATAAGGGCATTCGTAATATTGTCTATCATGGCATGTCTTAATGCTTGGCGATGCGCTTCATATTGTGCTTCGAATTGTTTAAAATCAATATGCAATAAAACGGCCATGGCGCTTGCGACTAAATGATCGCCTAAAACTATATTCTGTTCTGAGTACTTTTTGAAGCTTGCCTGCAACAATGTATGTATATGATGCTCCATATATTGCGACCAGCCTAATTGCCCTTGATGAAGGTGTTTTAGAAATAGGTCTTTTCGGATACCAATTAATTTATGGGAGTCAAAATAGATAATAATATGAGCTCCATGGGCATAGGCTTTGTAATTGAGATTGTGCAAAAGAGTGAGTATATAATCTTCATTATACATATGTAAGAGTACATCTAAGGACACATTAAGAAAGCGAGCCAGTTGCGCCACAATTTCAAGCTTAGGTTGACGTGTTCCATTTTCATAGGCTGCATAGGTGGCGTAAGTAATGGGGCAAGGAAGCTTAGCCGCTTGGTAGTAATTAGCTATATATTCATAAAAGCTGCGTGCTGTATCAAAGCCACGTTTCTTGCGAATATGACTTAATTGCGCACTGAAAAGCTCAGCAAAATTAGATACTGGACTGTTATTTGAACTTAGTTGATCGGGAGTGACTGATTGAGTAGTTAGCATTTTGTATACCTCGTTTTACAATTTGTTACTTTTATAGTATCGCAAGTATAAGAAATACGCAATAAGTATAATATAAAGTGTTTAAATCTACGTATTGACAGTAAAAATTGTCGTATTGTATATTTTTGTTAAGTAGAATATACAGATTGAAGATGTTATGTAAGGTGAAGATAATCTGTAAATCAAAGGGAATCTATAAGTTAAAGATAATCTATAAATTAAAGACCATCTGTAAGTTAGGCGATATGCTTGGTAAAAATAGTATGCTAGTTAAAGTTACTATTGGGGTTAAATTTAACGTAAAAGCTAATGTATAAGGTAATAGAAATTGTATAAGGTAATGGCCAATTGTAAAATCGTAATGGAGGGGCTTATGGTACGGGCACAGAAGATTTATAATCATATGCAATTATATGTGAAGGGGCAAGATAGGGCGCTAAAACAAATTGCTACGGTAGTGGCGCTACATTTGAATCGCTGTCAGTACAATCAACATCATGTGACGCCACTTCACAATAAAGAAAACGCCATTATTATGGGGGCTACTGGCACCGGCAAGACGGAAACGTTTCGAGCCTTAGCGACCTATCCAAAACTAAATTGCCCACTAGTTGAAGTGAATGCGTTACAATATGCACCTACAGGTTGGAAGGGGAGTAAAAGTTTGCCTGAAATTGGTGAAGAGATTTTCAGGCAAGCTTATTTTAAATCTCAATTAACAGAATTAACGGCCCAAAATGTAGATCAAGTAATTGAAATTGCTGAACGAGCTATTATCTGCCTAGATGAATTTGATAAGCGGCGTTTTAATAGACAAATGAGCCTTGATCACCAAGCCTTTGAAATGTCCTATCAAGGGGATTTACTTAAAATTATGGAAGGCACTACCTTGGAAGTGCAAGTCAATGATATACCGCGGATTTACCTTCGTACCGATAATATGCTCTTTATACTCATGGGGGCTTTCAATGGCTTTGATGAAGAATACATATCGAGACGGGTTGGATTTTCTCTACCTAGTAATAATCAGGAAAAGGCTGCTAATCATACCGGCTTCATTAAGGCTGAGTCAAGAAATAATGATACTGTGAAAGGTCATGAAAATGACGAGTTTGTAAAACGAGATATTGTAAAAGGGAAGCCAGTAAAAGAAGATATTATAAAAGGGGATGCTATAAAACGAGATGAGATAATAGGTGATACTATAAAGTCGAGTTTTACCAATGCAAACACTTTGCATTGGACAAATGAGATTACAGATCGACAATTAATTCATTATGGTTTTATGGAAGAATTAGTAGGCCGTGCGCCTTGGCGTATTCGCTATGAGGCGTTAGATGCGGCTAGCTTAGTTGATATATTGAAGAGCTCTAAACACAGCGTGCTAGAGGAGTATAAAGTTTTATTTGCCTTCTTAGGCAATCAGTTAGATATTACTCAGGGAGCGTATGAAGCCATAGCTGACAGGGCTTTAACCTATAAAACGGGGGCTAGGGCCTTGAGTACGGTAGTGAAAGAAGTTCTAGATTCGGCCTTTTTTGATATATTAAACAATCATAAATTGTTAATAAAAATGGACAAGCAAGCCGTTATATCGCGCCAAGTAAAGCTTCAAAAGATACGTAATCATTAATAAGTAAATTATTACGTTGATGTTTAGTGAAGCCGTAGTTGAAGTTTTAGTCATATTGATAAAGGCATTGCCCATAGTAAGATTTTAGCGATGCTTATGATTGAAATTGAGACATAAGAGTAGTTTAATTCATGGGAAACGTCCGTTTACATGATAAATGTATTACTGAGGGCATAATAAAAGCGATACCGAAGGAGTGTAGGGCTACATAACAAACTGTAATATGAACCTACTACTTCTAGGTATCGCTTATTTATATATAAAGTTGTCGATAGTTATTTATTTATGCATTCTAAAATTGTTTTTCTTATTCTCGAATTACTTAACCCATTCTACAATATCTTCTAATGGCTGGCGAGTTTTTTCACGATGTGGTTCTTCGTCGCGATAACCAAAGCCTACCATAACAGATACGCCAAACTCTTCATTGTTAAGAAGGCTTTCTTCTACTAGCAACGCTTCCACAGCTTCTTTATTGAAGCCTTCAATAGGGCAAGAGTCGATGCCTAGCATAGCGCCTACAGTCATCATATTGGCTAAGGCAATGTAAGTCTGCTTGCTAGCCCAGTCAAACATGGCTTGTTCATTTTCAAGGATTTTAAAATCATTTTCTAGGAAATTTTGATACGCATTGCCTACCATGTTCATTACATCTTCTGGCATATGCTTAATATCTTTCATAATATGCGTAATGTATGGCGCATCTGGAGTCGTTGTTGCTTTTTTTCGAGCCAACATAATAACAAAATGGCTAGCACCTTTTAGGCTGTTTTGTCCACCCCAGGAAATAGGGAAGAGTTTGTCCTTTAGTTCTTGGCGCTCTACTACTAAAAATTTCCATGGTTCGAAGCCAAAAGAACTAGGGGATAGGCGAGCAGATTCTAAAATCGTGTTGAAATCGGCTTCAGGAATTTGCTTGTTAGCATCAAATTTTTTACATGCATAGCGATAGTTAAAAATATCAATAATGTCAGAATGGGAGAATTTCATAAATATATCCTTTCATAAATAATTATTAAATAAAATATAGTAAATACTGTAATTATTATAAACGATTGAACGCAGTATTATAAGAGTTTTAATCATGAGTATAATGATTAGATTTGTTACTATAAGGTGGCGAGTTAAGGTCTTCTTGAGGTCAGGGCTAATATATCCTTATAGAAGTTTGCGCTCCATAGGGGATTAGCTTTCTTTTAATACTTCATTAGCCCAAGTTGGTTGATTAATCATGATGCGGCCAGCACCAATTAAATCAGCTGCATTATTCTCTAAAAGCTGTTGTGCGTCAGCACCAGTTTTAATACCACCGGTGAGGATAACAGGGATAGACACGGCTGCTTTTACAGCAGTACTCATGTCACTAAAATAACCTGGCTCTAGATGATCTTTGCGCATGTAAAGGCACATGCCACCAGATAAATCGATTAAATCAATGCCAGCGGCTTCAAATTGTTTTGCTGCATATACAGCATCATCAATAGTCGCGCCACCTTCCATATAGTCAGCACCGCCCAATCGCAAAGCTACAGGATAGTCAGGGCCTACAGCATCGCGAACGGCTTTGATTACTTCTAAGTGAAGACGAATACGATTATCTAAGCTACCACCATATAAATCAGTACGTTTATTATTGAGTGGCGAGTAGAATTGGTTTAATAAATAACCATGAGCAGCATGGATTTCCACGCCATCAAAACCAGCTGCTTTAGCGCGTGCTGCGGCTTGGGCAAAGAAGGTAATAATTTGTTTGATTTCAAAAATAGTTAATTCACGAGGCATTTCCTTGCTGCGCCCAGCTGGAGAAATAATGGCACTGCTGCTAACTGTGGGATGCCCGGTAATAGCAGAGGTAGTCATATTGCCGGCGTGATTAATTTGGGCAAAGATTTTACTTTGGCCTGCTTGATGAATGGCATCAGTTAATTTCTTAAGGCCTGGAATTTTATCATCTGAATCTAAACCCATTTGCTTATCATCAGCGCGACCTTCTGGTGTAATATAGCTATGCTCCGTTATAAGCAAGCCTACAGATTCGCCAGTAGTGCGTGCTACATAATAGTCAATAACGCCTTCCGTAACAGAGCCATCTGGAGATGTGCGGGTGGCCATTGGAGGCATAACTAAACGATTGGAAAGTTGTAGTTGATTGACCTTGATGGACTCTTTTAAGGTCATATTTGTTTGTGTATTTGTCTGCGTATCCATGGAGAACCTCCTATTGATATTTATACTTGACTAGACATTAGCTTGGTATTAATTCGATACTAACTAGATGCTAACTAGATGCTAACTAGATGCTAACTAGAATAAATGAATGCATGTGCATGCATTAATTTTAATACTAAATCAATGATTTGTAAAGAAAAATCAGTAAGGAGACAACTTATTTCGTAGGCAAAAGCTATATTTACTTTATAAAAAGACCGGCAACAATATAATAATGAGTAGTGTTATGAAGTACCGGTCATGGGTTATATTTTTCTATTAATTATTTTTTGCTTAGTTCTTGTAAGCGAGCAATACGCTTATGGATTGGTGGATGCGAGGCTAAAAGCTGATTAAAAATTCCTGGTTCATCATAGGAATAGACAGATAATTTATTAAGAGCGGAAGCAAGTGCTTCACCATAACCTAGTTCATGGGCGTATTTATCAGCTCGATACTCGGCCGTCCTGGATCCAAAAGGTACCAAAAACTGAAATATATAGTGGATAACAGAGCGTAAGATGAAAATGATGTAATTGATTAGCTTAATTTGTAAAATAAAGATGAGGGCAATAAAATTGATGATAGGAATAAAACGCAATATATTATATATGCCGAATAGGATGTAATTATAAAATCTGAATATGTAAATAAAACATGTATTAGCGTATTGAATTGATACATAACTTAAGCTATAAGTAGTGTCGCGGTGCACAAGATGACTTAATTCATGGGCTAATACACTGCGTAGTTCCTGGTCATTAACTGTAAAGAGAAGTCCTTTGGAAACGACTACACGATTATGACCAAAAGCAAATGCCGAGGGAATGTCATGATGTTGTAAATAAAGCGTGTAGAGATACGGACTGACATTAGCCCGACGGCACACATCATTCCAGGCCGTTTGTATGTAATTACCTGTTGTACCTTCAAGCTTAGTGACATTTTGAAAATGTAAAAAGAAATTATGTAAAAATGGTAGTTGGAAGAAAAGAATCATGCTAAGGATAAAGAGCAGTACCCAAGCAGCGATAATGTAAGTCATAACTGCGGGAATATGCAAGAATTCTAGCGTGTTGATTATAAAAGGTTGAAGTAAGAATTGATGCCATCCAAATAGTGATAATATTTCGTATAGAATACGCAACATAATTACGCCAATAAAAGTATAGGCAATGATGGATAAAAATAAAATTAGAAACCCCATATATCCTCCCCAAAATTCACCTTAAGACTTGCTACTTTGTACTGGTAATAGAATGAGCTGTCTTAGATTTAATTACTTCTATCTTACAATAAAAACTAGTAATAAAAAAGAGCATCTCTGCTTTATTTTGACTATGTGAATAAGATAATTGAAAAGGATTTTGTTTAGGTTGTGACGAATTAGAATGATAGGAGAGATTAATTAGATTGTTTTGTGAAGGGATGTGTTAGGTATGAAGTCGTTAAAGATTTGGGGTACAATGTTATTTTTTTCTTTAAGTGTTATTGGAAGCTCTTTGGGGGCTAGCGCTATAGGGAGCGAGGCGAACTTTGATAAAGACAGTAATTCATCACTGAGCGGGACTAATGCTACAAGGTCAAGCCATGTGATGAGCACAAGGGAGCGTGGTTTTTTATCTTCTACAGATCGAGCGATTCTCTATATGGATAAAACAGAATTTCATTTTACAGAAGATAATGAAGCTTTAAAATTTGTAAATTTAAAAAATGGCACTTTAAAATTAATGAGTGCCGATGGTACGAAGGATTATATGTCCTTTATTAACTATGATGGAGCTAGAGGTGGTGTAGCCTTTGTTATTCGACCTATATATGCAGTACTTCCTAAAGGTACTTTTTATGAAATAACTGCTGATGTAGGCGCTCATGGCAAGAACTGCGGTTTTTGGCTTATTGGTAAACGTGATGGACAGTGGGTAACATATGTATCCTTGGATAGTTTAGCAACCATGGGATATACACCGAATCAATGGCATCGTTTAAGGACTGAAACTAATAGCGATGCGACAGGTCGTTATATTGTGACTAGTGAACATGAATATATGCCTCCAGGAGCTAAATATGGCTATGAGCGTAGAATAGCTACTGATTTAACCGTGCAATTGTTTTGGGATAAAGAAGCACAGTGGTTTGGGATGAGAAGGTTGTAATTGCTAAATATGTAATAAGCGATAGACTACAAATTATGCTAAACAAATAAAAGTCTTATTTATAACAAAAAAGGTAGAAAATGAACATTCATTTTCTACCTTTTCTTTACAAATTGGCATATAAATTGGCTTACTAGCCAATATTTTTTATTCTATTTTTTCTAAAAAGTCAGTAAACATCAGTGGTGCGCCTAGCAGGATTCGAACCTGCGCACCCGGTTCCGGAGACCGGCGCTCTATCCCCTGAGCTATAGGCGCATAAAGTATCTACATAAGGCTATTTTAAAGGCCTCTAGACGGAGTTTTTTTTTATTTTATATCCCCTTATCGTAATACTAAATCATTATAACAAGGGCAGCATTGGACTGTCAATTTAAAAGAACAGCAAGAGTCCGCCGATGATAATGAGGATTAAACCTTGTATTTTATTCATTACAATTTGTCGTGCTTCGCTTTGATTTAGGAAGTGACTAACGCGTCCGGCTCCCATAGCGATAGCCGAGAAGATAATGAACGCTTGCAAGCTAAATAGAAAACCTAGTAAGGCTACTTGCAAGCTTGGTGCAGGGCCGGTAGGATTTACGAATTGTGGTAAAAAGGCTAGGAAGAACAGTAATACCTTAGGATTTAAGATATTCATCAATAAGCCTTTGCGATAGGTAGCAAAGCCACTGAGTAGGCCTTGCTGTTTGCTATGACTATGATTAGTGCTGGTGTCAGTACCAGTGTTTCTGCTGGTGTTAACGTTAGTATTAGCACTAGTATTAGTATTAGTACTAGTGTTGCTCATATTGCTACTGTTATTAGTGCTAGCGTCATTATTTTTAGTACTATTGGAGTCTTTAACTTGCTCGGAATTGACATCTAAGTTGGTAGCTGGATTCGGAGCCATCGGTCTAGGTTTAGCGGAGTAGGCCTGGCGTGCTAGGTAGAACAGATAGAAGGCGCCTAAATATTTCAGCATTAAAAAGGCTTCTGGTGTACTCGCAATAACCGCAGCTACACCGAAGATAACTAACGCTGTATGAAAGATAATGCCTGAGGCTAACCCTGCTGCGAGTGTAACACCTTGCTTAGCGCCATCAGAGATACTTTTGGCAAGTAAGTAGAGATTGTCTGGTCCAGGCATAATGGTAAGAGCGATGGAAGAGAGCAAGAAATAAAATAAGGTGGATATGTCCATTAATGACTCCTTAAGATCCTTAAAAACTAATTATCTTCTTTCTCTTTAATTTTTCGTTGGTTTTTAAAGGCTTGAAGATAGGAAATAAAATTATTGTTGTGAATAACACTACCGATGACTAAAATTGTTTGAACCGATAAGTTGAGCCAAATGAATAGAATCATGATGCCCACTAAAGGACCATAATTAGCAGAGCCACCGCCAGCGATATCTGTAATGTAGATACGATAGCCAATGGTTAAGAGCAGCCATAAAATAGTGCCCATGAAGCCACCGATAAAGGCACGGCGCCAAGAAATAGAGCGCGCGGTGTCATGCCGCGGCGCATAGTGATAGAAGAGGGATAAGGATACCCACATAGACACTAAAGGCAACCAAGTGGCGATGGTAGAGGCCCAGCGAATAATTGTTTTAGGGATGGCGAGCATTTCGCCAAATAATTGTAAGAAGGATTGTCCGTAAACGGATAAGACTAGGCCCATCAAGCCAGTGACAGCACCGATGAACGTAAAGAAGAGGGCCTTGCTAATCATTCGAATGAAGCTTTCTTCCACATCATCTAATCCTAGGATGGAATTAATGGCATTGATTAGGGATTTTGTGCTTTGTGACAAAGTCCAAAAGGCGAAGATAATACTCACAGAAAAGAGTGTATTACTTTGGTTTTCTGCTAATACATCAATTACGCTGAGTAAACTCGATTGAGACTCTGGCGGTAATAACATAAGAGCTTCGCGAATCGTATCCACATCATGATTTAAAAATACCGTAATGGCACTTAAAATAATGATTAGGAAAGGTACGATGGATAAAATTAAATAATATGTAGTTTCAGCAGCTAGGCGCGAAATATTGTGACGATTGTAGTCATCAAAGAGTTCTTTGCCCATATACCGACAAAAGGTAAGTACTCGTTTCATGGAAACACTCCTCAACATAAAATCACGTAGTATACAATGTTACATGTTATAAATTGTAAATATTCACATTCCTATTATAAAGGGAGATATAAAAATACGCAAAATTTTAATAATCCGAACATTTAAAAGAGAGTTGTAAATAAATGTTCTTATCATTATAACCAAATAATATAAGAAATACCCTTGTCATTAGATGATTGTATAAGATAGAATGAATAGGTATTAAGAGGTTTTGCGATGTATAGGTTTTACATGGGGGTTATTATGAACGACAATGAAACCAAAGTAGTCGAACTTGAGGCTAACCAAGTCCATCCAGTTGACGAAATGTTGCCACCGACGCAGCTCTTTGCTTACGGTTTGCAACATGTATTGGCCATGTATGCAGGGGCCGTAGCGGTGCCGATTATTGTGGCGCAACAACTTGGCTTATCAGCCGAACAATTAATTCATTTAATTAATGCTGACTTATTTACTTGCGGTATTGCGACCTTGATTCAAACCTTGGGATTTTGGAAAGTGGGGGCGCGCATTCCGATGATTCAAGGGGTTACCTTTGCTTCGGTTACACCTATGATTGTGATTGGTCAACAAGGCGGCATGCCCGCTATTTATGGGGCTATTATTGCGGCGGGGCTCTTTACCTTTTTAATTGCGCCTTATTTTAGCCGCTTGATTCGCTTGTTCCCACCAGTGGTGACAGGGACGATTATTACCATTATTGGTATCACTTTATTGCCCGTGTCGGTACGCTGGATTAGCGGTTACGGCAATCCTAATTCGCCAGAATTTGCCAGTCCTATGAATTTGATGTTAGCTTTTATTACGTTGACCATCGTTATTTTAGTGTATCGATTCTGTAAGGGCTTCTTGAGTAATATTTCAGTTCTCATTGGGCTCGTGTGTGGTACGATTATCGCTACCTTCTTGGGCGTAGTGGACTTCAGTAAAGTGGCAACAGAGAATTGGTTTGGCGTGATTACACCATTTTCCTTTGGGTTCCCTACCTTTAGTCTTAGCGCCGTAATTTCTATGATTATTGTTATGATTGTAGTTATGGTAGAGACTACAGGGGACTGTGTGGCCATTGGTGAAATCGTAGATAAGCCAATGGGGCGTAAAGGGCTTGCTAAATGTTTGCGCGCAGATGGTTTATCCACTATGCTAGGCGGGATTTTTAATAGCTTCCCTTATACGGCCTTTGCTCAGAATGTGGGGCTAATTGCTGTAACACGGGTTAAGAGCCGCTTTGTAGTAGCTACGTCTGGTCTCATTCTTGTAGTGCTTGGATTAGTGCCTAAGATGGCAGCTATTGTAGCATGTATCCCCAATGCTGTACTTGGTGGTGCGGGCCTTGCTATGTTTGGCATGATCATTGCGAGCGGGATTCGCGCATTATCTAAAGTTAATTTTGATGGAAATTATAATTTAATGCTTGTAGCAGTAAGTATTGGTATGAGTATGGTTACATTGACTGAACCAAATTTCTACCATAATTTCCCAAGCTGGACAGCGGTATTACTTCACAGTGGGATTACGTTGGGTAGCTTAACAGCAGTAATTTTAAATCTAATTTTCAACGGCTTTGGCGAAGCTAAAGAGATTGCAGAGGATTAAGATTTTAGACAAAGTAATTGCCTAGTCAGTATACATAATATATTGTTCAAATAGTGAACTAGTAATTTCAGATAAAAAACACGTAATAATATAGTTTATAATTATAAAAATCTGTATGTAATGAGTACTCCTAGAGGAAAATTGCATACAGATTTCTTTATTTAGAAGGTATTTAATAAAGGTATTTAGTGGTATAATAAATTCTAAAGAAGTAACTTTTTCGGTATACTTTAAGTGTACTGAATAACCTTGATGAAAAAATATTATCCTAGGAAATGCCTTAATTGGCAATTTTAACAGCCTTATTGGCATACTTTTCTTGCTTTGTTGCAGGGGCAACATACAGTGAGTAGGCAATGATGTCATACTTACTTGTAGAGTATGGTGCTATTTTAAATTGTAAGTACATAAGCGAATTGTAGGTACATAAAAGAAAGGATACTATATGGCAAAGGTAATTGCTATTTCTATAAGTGAAAGAAAAGGACAGAAAAAACATAATATTCCTGAGGCTAAATTAATTCCTGATTTTGGTATGGAAGGCGATGCTCATGCGGGTAAATGGCATCGTCAAATTAGCCTATTAGGTATTCAAAGTATAGATTTGATGCGTGCTAAAGGGGCGGATGTTAACCCTGGCGATTTTGCAGAAAATATTACCATTGAAGGGATTGTGCTCTATGAATTGCCAGTAGGCACCAAATTATACATTGGTGAAACAGGGCAAGAAATTGAGCTTGAAGTGACGCAAATCGGCAAAGAATGTCACTCGGGTTGTGAAATTCAACAGCAAGTGGGCTCTTGCATTATGCCTACACAGGGCATTTTTGCAAAAGTCATTGTAGGTGGTACGATTAAAGTTAATGATGAAGTTCGCGTCGGTGAATAAAAAACTGGCGTAGGTGCAGATACATTGATAACATTTCCTAAGCGTGTATTGTTAAAATATGGCACGCATATAATGTTTATAAGAAGGCTGGTATATTCATAGGGCTATGATTAGGTTTATGATTAGATTTGTAAATAGATTTATGAATAGATTTATGAAAATACCAAAAAGCTATTAAAGAGGTATATATGGTTAAGGATTCGTGGAATCGCACAATTGAATATGTACGGGTATCGCTCACAGAGGCCTGCAATTTTTGCTGTCCCTACTGCCGACCAGAGATTATTACGGCTCATAGCCAGACGAATCTATTGAGTCCTGCTGAATGGCTCATTATATTGGAAGCCTTTTATAAACTTGGTATAAAAGCAGTGCGTCTCACCGGCGGTGAGCCTCTCTTATACCCAGGACTTGAAGAGCTCTTGAAAGGCTTGCAGGAACGTCAATGGTTTTCTGACATATCGATGACGACGAATGGTAGCTTGTTAAAAGACCGCGCTAAAACACTACATGATTTAGGTTTACAGCGCCTTAATATTAGCTTTGATGCGGTAGATGAAGAAACATTTAATTATCGCACGGGGCGAGTCGGTCAATTGCAGCCCGTTATAGAAGGTATTGAAACGGCTATTGCCACTGGTTATGATGTGGTCAAGATCAATACGGTGCTTATGGATGCTATGGCTGATGATGTGGTGCGTCAATTATTAGATTATATGGAGAAGTGGCCAGTGGTATGGCGCTTTATTGAATATATGCCATTCCAAGGCGCCGCCTTTAGAGGGCCTACCTTTGATGAGTGGAAGGGGCAATTAGAGCGCATTACAGGTGGTGTATTAGTGCCGAAATCTGAAGTAAAGGGCTTTGGGCCCGCAACTTACTATACGCTGCCTAATGGTCGCACGGTGGGCTTTATTTTCCCTATGAGTCACACCTATTGCGATTCGTGCAATCGCGTGCGTTTGACTAGTGATGGCAAATTACGCCTTTGCTTATTGCGCGATGACGAGGCCGATTTAGTTGGTCTTGTGCGGGCTGGTGCTAGCGCTGATGAGTTAGCCTTGCATATTGCTGATACATTACAATTGCGCCAAGAAAAGCATGATGGTATTGATATGGAAACACCTAAGCGCGCCATGTGGCGTATTGGAGGATAGTTCGATGTGATCAAATCGAGTAAGGGGGCATAGGATGCGTAAAAGGCTTGAATTTGGCTATTTACCAAATGGCGAAGTAGTCTATGAGTATGAGCTAAGTAATGAAGACATAACTGTTCATATCTTAAGTTATGGAGCCATTATTAAAGATTTTATTGTGAAATCCCTAAATCGAAATATTGTGTTGGGCTATGATACACTTCAAGATTACTTACAGGGAACGGCTTATTTAGGGGCTACTGTGGGACGTGTAGCTAATCGCATTAGTGAAGCTCGCACTGAAATTGATGGCGTAGAATATACATGGACGCCTAATAATGGGCCTAACTTGTTACATAGTGGGGCAGAGAGCTTAAGTTTTACTAATTGGACGCAAAAGGACCGTAACGACTTAGTTAAATTAGAGAAGGCGTTAGCCCTGGCCCCAGTTTGGCATGATAACTCACAAACCAAGCAAGGAGAAAACACTTTAATCTTGGGCGCGACTTTAGATTCTGATGGATTTCCAGGCGTATTAGATGTTACTTTGTTTATCCGATTAGAGGGAACAGCCTTACATCTTTGTTATGCTTATGAAACGAGTGAAAACTCGGTTGTAAATATTACAGGTCATAGCTATTTTAATTTAAATGGTCATCCTGTTGGCGCTGTAACAGCTGCAGAACTAAAGACAGCAAAAGCTGAGTCAAAACTAGAAACTCAGCGTATGTCTGTAGCCAATCATGAGGTATATTTAAAGGCAAACCAAATGGCGCCTTTTGGAGCTTATTCTATTCCTACTGGGGACGTATTAGATGTAGAGGGGACGGCCTATGATTTTACTAATTGGGCATCTATAGGTGAGCGATTGAAGGCTCATAAAGACCTCTTGGAAGAATGGCGTGGTTATGATCATTACTATCTTTTTAATGGAAAAGAGGGAATAGCTAGAAAAGAGTCAATTGATTCGAGTACATCGCTACAACTGGGGCAAAATTATCAGTCAGAGTTAGCCTTATGTGGCGAATTTAGAGTGCCTGACTTAAGCTTGCAAATCTATTCTGATGCACCAGGTTATCAATTTTATACGGGGAATTGGCTTCAAGACATAGGTCATGGAGGTACAGTATATGGCCCTCATGCGGGCATGTGTATTGAGCCTCAGTTTATCCCTGATGACTGTAATTTACCTGGCTTTCAACAATCTTTTACACAGGCTGGTCACACGTATGTGAGACATATAGTCTATGAAGTAGAAGTGTAAGAAGAAAATTAGCCGTACAGGAAACATTAGCCGTACAGGAAACATTAGTAGTCCTGTAAGAATAGAAGTAGTGGTGCAAGAAAGGAAATAGAACCGTAAAGATAGAATTAGTAATACAAGGATAAATTTATTAAAGACATAGCGAACGCGCTATGAGGAGGTAAGTATGGACGCATTTTCATTTTATAATCCTACAAAAATTCATTTTGGGGAGCATAGTGTAGCAAAATTAGCAGAAGAATTACCTAAGTATGGCCCTACTGTATTACTTACTTATGGGGGCGGAAGTATTAAGAAAAATGGCATTTACGAAGCTGTTATGGAAGAGCTTAAAAAAGCCAATAAAACTGTAGTTGAATTATCGGGCATCATGTCTAATCCACGGAAGGAAAAAGTGGTTGAAGGCGCACAACTTTGCCGAGAACACAAGGTTGACTTAATTCTCGCTGTAGGTGGTGGCTCGGTAGTGGATTGCTCCAAATTTATCGGTGCCGTTGCTTTAGTTGAAGAAGACTATGATTGGTGGCAACACATGTTCTTGAAGCGCGAAAATGTAACCAAAGCCTTGCCAGTAGGCGTAGTACTTACTATGTCAGCTACAGGTAGTGAAATGAACAATCGCGGTGTGGTAACTGATTGGGAAGCACAGAAAAAATTAGGTGGCTATGGCGATGCTTTATATCCTCAATTTTCTATTTTAGATCCTACCTATACCTATTCATTACCTAGAGAGCAAGTCGTATATGGGATTTGCGATATGTTGTCCCATTTGATGGAGCAATATTTCTCTACGCCAGAAACTAATAATTTAAGCGATGCTTTATTGGAAGCAACCTTTAAAAATATTATGGAAAATGCTGCTGTAGCACTTCAGGATTTAACAAATTATGAAGCCCGTTCTAATATTATGTGGGGCGCTACGATGGCTTTAAATGGCATTATGGGCTTGGGGAAGGCTCAGGACTGGATGTCTCATCAGATTGAGCATGCCTTATCTGCTTTCTATGATATTCCTCATGGTGCAGGGCTTGCCATTGTTCATCCTATGTTATTGAAATATATATACAAGGATCATCTGGAACGATTTGTACGCTTTGCCACTCATATTTGGGGCTTAAAGCCAGAAGACTATGCATCTGATGAGGAATTGGCGTTAGCAGGGATTGAAGCATTGCGAAATTACTTTAAATCCATTGGTGCGCCAACTACATTAGGGGAAGTGAATATTCCTAAAGAGGCCTTGCCAGCTATTGCAGAATCTTCTAATCGCTACCCAACCTCGTATACAAACTTTACAACAGAAGACATTTTAGCTATCTACGAAAGTTCCTTATAGTAGGAGTATGCGTATAGAGTAGAATGTAGTTATAATATCTGCTACATGGGAGCATTTCTATATATAGAAAATGATAGCCTGAATAAGATATGAAGAGACATATATCACTTAAAGTGATATATGTCTCTTGTTGTATTTATAAGCGATAGCGTAGGGATGAAGAATCAAGGAGTATAGGCATTATAAGGGTGTTTTTGTCTATTACAATGTATAGTGAAAGAGTAATTAATTAAAAAATTAATTATGTAGACTATTAATTTTCTAACCATAAATTTATTTCCTTTTACCTCCAGTTATTTCCATTTGCCCCCCTTTTTATTCCATTCATAGAAAATTCGTTTACGGAATTTTGAAAACATACTACAATGCATACAGATGAAAGAGCTACAAGAAATCATATGAAAACATAATTTATAGATGTAGTCTTTCCGATGCACTTATTTTATTTTTGAGGAGGTTCATACAAATGGAAATGAACGGTCTTTATTTGGTTATCATATCGGCCCTCGTTTTAGCGATTGCATATCGTCTATACGGTGCCTTTATTGCAGCCAAAGTTCTTACTGTTAATCAGTATCGTACAACCCCAGCAGTTGCCATCAATGATGGCGTTGACTATGTACCAACAAACAAATGGGTAACATTTGGTCAACATTTCGCAGCTATCGCTGGTGCAGGTCCTTTAGTTGGTCCTGTTATTGCTGCACAATTTGGTTATTTACCAGGTGTACTTTGGATCTTAATCGGTTCCGTACTTGCTGGTGCAGTACATGACTTTGTACTTTTATTCGCATCAGTTCGTTACCAAGGTAAATCCATTGCCGACATTGCTCGCGCTGAAATTTCTAAAGCAGCTGGCATGGGTACACTTCTTGCAACATTATTCTTGTTAATTATCACTATGGCTGGTATGGCTGCCGTAGTTGCTAACTCTCTTGAAAATTCCCCATGGGGCTTCTTCACAGTTAGTGCTACTATTCCTATCGCTGTATTCATCGGTGTTTACCTTCGTTGGTTGCGCCCTGGTCAAATCCGTGAAGCTACTATCATTGGTATGGTATTAATCATGGCTGCTGTTATCTACGGCCCTGATATTGCTCATTCCTCTTTAGCTCCATATTTCACTTGGGATCGTCACTCCATCCAAATCATGCTTGCTGTATACAGCTTCTTCGCTGCAGCACTTCCAGTATGGTTGTTATTAGCACCTCGTGGATATCTTTCCACATACTTAAAAGTTGGTACAATTGGTGCCTTAGCATTAGGTATCATCATCGTAATGCCAACTCTTCAAATGCCTGCATTCTCCGCTTATGTTGGTGGGGGCGGCCCAGTACTTAGTGGTTCTGCAATTCCATTTGTATTTATTACAATTGCTTGTGGTGCTTTATCTGGTTTCCACGCAACTGTATCCACTGGTACAACTCCAAAAATGATCATGAATGAAAAGGAAATGCTTCCTATCGGTTATGGTGCTATGCTTACTGAAGCATTCATCGCTATGATGGCTTTGATTGCAGCAACAAGCTTACATCCAAATGATTATTTCGCAATCAACTCTACAGCTGAAACATTCAGCACACTTGGTCTTCAAGTTCACGAATTACCTCAATTGTCTCAAATGGTTGGTGAAGAATTAATGCACCGTCCAGGTGGTGCCGTATCCTTAGCAGTAGGTATGGCTCATATCTTCTCCAAAGTACCTAGCATGAGTCATTTGATGAGTTACTGGTACCATTTCTGTATCATGTTCGAAGCATTGTTCATCTTGACTTTGATCGATACAGGGACTCGCGTAAGCCGTTACATGGTACAAGAATTACTAGGTATGGTTATTCCTAAGATGAAAGATACTCACTGGACACCAGGCGTATACTTCTCCTCTTTCCTAGTATGTTTTGCATGGGGTTACTTAGTTCTTCAAGGTAACATTGGTACAATTTGGCCATTATTCGGTGTATCTAACCAATTACTTGCTACTATGGGCCTTGCCATCGGTACTACAGTAATCATGCACCTTGGTCACAAACGTTATGCTTGGGTAACAGCTATTCCTTGCGTATTCATCGCAGTTATCACAGTTATGGCTGACTATGAAAACGTATTCTGGAACTACATTCCAGAAGGAAAATGGATGTTAGTACTTGTAAGTGTTGTAATGTTCTTATTAGTTGCTCTTGTAATGGTTGAAGCAGTTCGTAGCTGGATTCGCCTTGCAAAACAAAAACAAGACTTCCGCACTGAAGATGACATCGAAGCTGAAGCTTTAAAAGAAATGGAAGCTGACAAAGCATAAGCTTACACATAGTAAGGGTTAAGTGAATATACTCGAGGTCGAGAAAAAAGATTGAAATAAAAAATTCGTAATCTTACGATGAACCTCAATAAAATACAGAAGGAGTTGCCACAATGTGGCAACTCCTTTTGCGTTATGTGATTATATGTAGCAAGTTAGTTCGTATTAACTAATACCAAGGAGCTCCTTAATTGGTTTTACTTGCGCCTTACTCACAGGGATGTCTATTAATTCTGTACCTTTCGCTGTAGTTTGGGGCAAGCGTAGCCAGTAGGTGCCCTTAAACCAAGGAACGACTTCGCTGACCATGTTGAGATTTACTATATAGCTGCGGTGCACGCGATAGAGTGAAGTACCTCGCAAGCGCTCCTGTAGTTCTGTTAAAGTTTTGTTAGATTTGTAGGAGCCCTTAGTGGTATGTACCTCAAGGCGTCCCGATTCACCAGTGATATAGGAAATAGTATCCAGATCAATTAGTAAAATGTGTGCGCCATCATCAACGGCAATTTTATTTGTCCGAATAGATGGTGCAATCGGTGCTGTGCTACTAGCAGTGCTCTCGTCAGATGCGATGGCTTCAGCAGTTCCAGTAGGAGTACTAGCAGTATTTGCTGTACTTGCTGTACTAAGGCCCTCCTCGGTAGCTGCCTCTGAGGACTCAGTGGGAATGCCATTAGGATAGAGGGCTTTCTTGGCATGGGTCACAGCTTTTGCGAGACGCTCTTCTTCAATCGGTTTGACTACATAGTCTAAGGCTTGTAGTTCAAAGGCTTTTAAGGCGTATTCGTCATAGGCTGTAGCAAAGATAATTTTACTTTTCGGTGAAATATCATGAACTACTTGGCCCAGTTCAAGACCTGAAAGACCATGCATATGAATGTCTAAGAATATAAGGTCAGGCTGCTCTCGTGTAATAAGTGAAATAGCAGCAGTAGCATTATCAGTTTCGCCAATAATATCAATTGTATCGGCATGATGAGTTGTTAATAAATAACGCAGCTCGTCACGAGCTGGTGCTTCATCATCAATTAAAATCGTTCGTATCATAGTCCCTCCTTATGGTTAGATTATTTGTAATATGCTAACTTCTTGTTAGCAATTGGCTTAAATTTTTGTTAGCAATGTGCTACGTTTTTTTAGTAGAAGCATTGCGTTGTGTTTAAGTTGGTTAGTAAGGTTCGTATATTACATTATATTAAATAGAGTGAGCACTACATTAATATGAGTGAGCACTACATTAATATGAGTGAGCACTAGGCTAAGTTTTAAATCAATCCTCTTTAGAATTTAGCCCTTTGGTCGGCTCTGGTTTAATCTTAGGAATGCGAATTGTTACCACCGTACCTTCTTCTGGCGTAGAGGTAACGGTGAGTCCATATTGTTGGCCATAGAGACCACAAAGGCGGCGATGCACATTGCTAAGGCCGATATGACCTTCAGGGGGATGCTCTAGATAATAACTAGGGTCCTGGTCAAAGCCCACACCATCATCGGTAACGGTGAAGACAATATCTGTGTCAGTTTCATAGCCTTCAATGGCAATGGAGCCACCCACTTCAC
>Ga0129306_1000689_pt1 | contig 48745 bp, 46 predicted proteins | sample P827metagenome_FD_94438 | JGI IMG/M metagenome (GOLD analysis project Ga0129306, IMG submission 94438) | Capybara group fecal microbial communities from Wisconsin, USA - P827 metagenome | ecosystem: Host-associated > Mammals > Digestive system > Large intestine > Fecal | place: USA: Wisconsin... | reverse complement strand
TAGCAAAGATGTGGCTAGTGATTATGTTCATGTATGTGCTGATGGCTCTATATCAAATTGGACGTGTTGGGATGAATATGAAACCAGAATGGAATATGCTTATACTTATTGCACTTATTGCAATCAGCATAGATAGAAATCATATTATCAAAAGGATTTAGACATATCTAAATCCTTTTTTGATCTCTGAAAAATAATTAAAATTAAATATAATGCTATTATATATACAGAATAAACAATAATATAAAGGAGAATGTGTCATGAAGAAAAAGTTATTAATTATTTTTTGTGATATTTAAAGTTTTATTCCATATTATATATGAGCATTAAATAGGTTCATGTGGTTTCTGCTTTCTTGGATATAAGCACATGGAATAATAAAGTGCAAAGGTGTGTAAGGCTTTAAGCCCTACACACCGAATGTATGGGGAGAGGTAAAATACCTCTCTCCATAGTTTTTTTGGAATTTTATTCCATTTTTAGTAGATAGTAATTATAACAAAACACATGCAATTCATATTGTTTATCTTGAGATTAATCCTATCCAGTTGTATAATCACCTTAAAAGAAAGGAGGATATGAGTTATGGTTGCAACAAGAGAAGATGTTCAGAATTTTGTTAGAGATATTTCAAATAACGACTTAAACAAGCTATGTTATATAATAAATAACACCTTTCTTTCTAAAAACATGACATATGAAGAAGCATTAAAAACCTTTCTGGAAAAGATGAAAGCTGCAGAAGATGCAGTTGCAAGGGGAGAATATAAGACATCTGCAGAGGTGCATACAATTCTAGGAGTTTAATGCTGTGAGAGAAGTGATTTATTCAGATGGTGTTATAGAAAAACTGGTGAATTTGAAAAAATATCTCATAGATGAATATAATAATAAAATAGCAGAGAAAGTAATCAAATCTATTACATATAAACTTGATAATTTAGGAGTTATGGATGTTGGTGAGTCTTTAAAAGATAGATTTGGAATAGAATGTGATTACAGATTTCTTTTCACTGATCATAATTACTTTATTTATATCTCAGATGATGAAAGAATCGATATATTGGAAATGTTTAATGAAAAGGAAGACTTTATTTATGTTTTATTTGGTATTCATATGAGAAGTCAGGAGTCGATTGACTACTGGGGAGAGTAATAGGAGTGTTTGCAGAATGTTTGCAAAATTGTCGGAGTTCCTGTAAACCTCCTATTTATAATACTTTCCGAGAGCCAGGACTGTTCGACCCCGGTCGCCGGCACTATAAAAAGGAAAGCGAAAGCTTTCCTTTTTTATAATTAGTTCAGGAGAATCTGATAATGAATGATGCAAGAGCGGATAAGCCCATAACAAAAATAAGACTGAACACACTTTTGTTCGGAGATATACTTCTTATATTTTTCCTGCTGTCGACTACATGTCTAAGCATATGGTTTATAAGAGAGTTGGCTACTAATGGATTCAAAGATACATTTAAAAATCTTTGGCCATTATTACTTACCTTTTTCCTGGTAGAACTGATAATCTTCTGGGCAGGTATTATCATTGTTTATGCAACATCGGCTCAGCTTGGAATAAAGACTCGAGTTATCGGTATCATATGTGGGATGATTCCTATTGTTCATATTATCGTACTAATAATGATTATCCGGATAACATTCCGCGAAGTTACATTTGAAAAGGGAAAGATGAAGCTCGATGCCTCGAGAGCATCTGAACAAATATGTAAAACAAAGTATCCGATCCTTATGGTGCACGGTGTTTTCTTCCGTGATCTTAAATATCTTAACTATTGGGGCCGCGTACCTGCAGAGCTTGAGAAAAACGGTGCAACTATTTACTACGGTAATCACCAATCGGCACTTTCTGTAGATAACAGTGCCAAGGAGCTTGCAGAAAGGATTAAACAGATAGTTGAAGAAACAGGATGTGGTAAGGTAAATGTAATCGCTCATTCGAAGGGTGGACTTGATACCAAATGGGCAATCGCGACTCTTGGTATTGCTCCATACGTAGCCTCAGTTACAACTGTAAATACCCCTCATCGCGGATGTGAATTTGCTGAATATCTTCTTAATAAGGCGCCTGTTTCGCTTCGAAACAAAGTTGCTGCTGCATATGAAGCAGCATTTAGAAAACTAGGTGATACAACACCTAGCTTCGTAGATGCAGTTACTGACTTAACCGCGCAGCGTGCAAGAGAGATATCTGACTATGCTGATCAATTTGATTATAAAGCTGCAGGCATCTATACACAGAGCATAGGCTCCTGGATGAAGAAAGCTTCGAGCGGTCCGTTTCCTCTAAACATGAGTTATCCTCTAGTAAAGCATTTTGATGGAAAAAATGACGGACTTGTTGCTGAACCATCTTTTAGATGGGGTGAGGATTATACTTTCATTGAGAATAAGAAAAAACGTGGTATATCACATGCCGATATGATCGACCTGATGAGAGAGAATATCAATGGATTTGATGTAAGAGAGTTCTTCGTGCAAGTTGTAGCAGGATTAAAGAAACGAGGACTGTAAAAAATCGTGTCAATTCGCGACAAATAATAAACAATTCACCTCAAATTAATATTTCCTTAAGGTTTGTGTTGTAAACTAACACCATCAGATAAAGATAAACCCTTTGTTGATATTAGTGCGAGGTTAAAAGTATGGATGAAGTATTAGTAAAAAAAGAAGCGAATGAAACTATGTTTTCAAAAAAAGCTGCCGGACTTGTTTTATGTCTGATGCTATTCGCATTTGCAGTAGTGATGGTGCTGGTAGGGGTATCACATTTCATGGAAATGAAAATTCTCTCTGGAGTATTCTACAGCTTTATGGGAGTTATAGATGTGGCACTTATTGGTGCTTGCAGAAGAGGGGACTTCTAGTAAGTGTAGAGTACAAAGTTACAGTAGAATGATAGTGTAGAAAAAGAGCGGTTTCCGTTGTGGAAACCGTTCTTTTTTGTTACAATTAAAAATACGTAATGTAAACCGAAACAATGGATTTAAGTGAAGGGGGTTATTTATGAAAAGAGCAAGAAAACTCGCATTACTACTTGTATCGATTATGATACTGTCGCTTCTGTCAGGATGTATGAGATACAGCACAACTATTGATGTAAAAAGAAATGGAAAAGCAGATATCAAGATGCTTGTAGCAGTTATGAGCACAGGTACTTCATCAGATTCTGATACAGAGGAAGCTGAGGCAGAAGAGACCGAAGAAATGAAGAAACTCAGAGATCAGGGCTGGGAAGTTAAAGCCTATAACGAAGAAGGTTATGAAGGTTATGAGTGCGTAAAGAGAAATGTAGATCTTAAAGAAATCGCAAAAGAGCTTCAGGATTCTGAATCTGAAGATGCAGATGTAAATCCAGAAAACTTTAAGATTACTAAAAAAGGACTTGGATATATTCTCGATTGGAAACTCTATGATGACGATAATACTGAAGAAATGTCAGAGTATTCAGAAAGCATTAAGCAGTATAATGGCTATTTCAGAGTAATTATCAAGCTTCCAAATAGGCCAAAGAATCATAATGCAACAAGTGTTTCACATGATGGAAAGACTTTAACATGGGATCTTCTGTCAATGGATAAGTCAAAGCCTATCCATGTAGAGTTCTCACTTATTAACTGGCCACTTATCATAGGAATCATAGTAGCACTTCTTGTAATTATTGCAGGTGCAGTTGTATTCTTTATTCTTGGTAAGAAGAGAAGAGAAGGTGGCGGAAATATGGCAAATCCATTCCCAGGACAGGGCGGACCTGGACCACAGCAGTTTGGTCAGCAGCCACAGTTCGATCCAGCGACAGGCCAGCCAATGCAGCCACAGCAGTTTGGTCAGCAGCCACAGTTTGATCCAACAACAGGCCAGCCAATGCAGCCACAGCAGTTTGGTCAGCAGCCACAGTTCGATCCAGCGACAGGCCAGCCAATGCAACCACAACAGTTTGGTCAACAGCCACAGTTCGATCCAGCGACAGGCCAGCCAGTGCAGCCACAACAGTTTGCACAGCAGCCACAGTTCGATCCAACAACAGGCCAGCCAATGCAGCCACAGCAGTTTGCACAGCAGCCACAGTTTGACCCAACAACAGGCCAGCCAATGCAACCACAGTTTGATCCAAATAATCAACAGTTCTAATAGGAGCATGTAAATATGAAAAAGAGTAGATGGTTATCCATTCTAGTTGCAATCGTAATAATTATTTCTGCACTTGGAAGTAATAAAATAAATGTAAATGCCGCATCCGAAGGCTGGGTTAACTCCGGCGGTGGATGGTGGTATAGATTTAGCGATGGCAGCTATGCCAAGAGTGAGTACATAGATGGCTATTGGTTAAATAGCGCAGGATGGTACGAAGCTCAGTGGACTGGCGGCTGGAAAAAGAATGCCACAGGATGGTGGTTTGAATCCGGTAGCTGGTATCCAGAAAGCAGCTGGCTCAAAGTAAATAAGAAATGGTATCATTTCGACGGCCGTGGATACATGGATGAAAACAAATGGGTGGATGGCTACTACGTAGGAAGTGATGGAGCATGGATCCCTGATTATAAAGGGGATTCAGGTTCATCTTCCTCTGGTGGAAAAGTTATAGTAATTGATCCAGGACATTCAGGAAATGTTGCATCTGGAACAGAACCTATTGGACCAGGCTCTAGCGAGTATAAAGCAAAGGATGCCGGAGGAACAAAGGGTGTTAGCACAGGTATTCCTGAATATCAGCTGACAATGACAATAGCTAATAAGCTTAAAACTGAGCTTGAGTCTAGAGGATATACAGTAAAGCTTACAAGATATGATAACAACACAGCTATTTCCTGCAAGGAAAGAGCGGAAGTTGCAAACAATGCAAACGCAGCTGCTTACATCAGGCTTCATGCAGATGGTGCAACAAGCAGCTCAGCAAGAGGTGCTTCGACTATATGCATTACATCTGGTAATCCATATATTTCCAGTATGTATAGTCAGAGTAAGAGTCTTTCACAGACAGTACTTAACGAATATACAGCTTCTACAGGACTGAAAAATAGAGGTGTTTCTGAAAGAGATGATCTTTCGGGAAATAACTGGAGTAAAGTGCCTACGACACTTATAGAGATGGGATTCATGACGAACAGTACAGAAGATGCACTGCTCAATGATTCAAGTTTCCAGAATAAGATGGTTACAGGAATTGCCAATGGTATTGACAAATTCCTGAAATAACATCTTAAAGAATGGTTTAATTAAAAACCTTTATAGAACCGATAATTGGTAATTCTTTTACTTCGCCGTTTATTGCAGCTATAAGGCTCATTAACCAGCAAATAAATAGGAAAATGGATGCCACGAAGCCGAATATCCATCCAATAATAGGAATTACACAAGCTGCTGAACTAATAAAGCTCGCTATTATTATAGCGGCGGCGTTATTCAGATGGCTCTTAACAAATGGATGGTTTTTATCGGCGCAGATGCAGGCGATTATAAAACCAATCAGAGTAATATAACAAATGATAGCAGAAGACTTAGGGTCCATAGGCTGACTCTGAGGCTGCTGATAACTATATTGATTATACTGATTTTGATTATATTGATTTTGGTTGTACTGATTCTGATTGTATTGTTGCTGCATGTTGTCATACTGAGCCTGATTGTAGTTAGGTCTGTTGCCAGCATCGGCGCTTAAAGGTGAACCACAGAAAGGACAATTTGTTCCTTGTGTAGTTATATCATTACCACAGTTATAGCAAATCATAAGGGGCCTCCTTATCTATTAATAATCTTTAGTTATAGTACTATCAAATATGGACTTTAGCAAGAGATTGTTGTACAATAACAAGACGTTGAAGCAATATATATTAAGATAAATTTAAATAGGGAGAGGATGAAAAATGCAGCAGAGAATAAGTTTGGTAAAGATACTTCTTATACCAGCCGCTATTCTGTTTGTTCTGGCTTTCTCCATTCCAGCTCATGCAGCTGGTTGGGTTGATGGCGCAGGCGGATGGTGGTATTCGTACGATGATGGCTCATATCAAAAGGGCTGGCTCAGCGATGGTGGAAAGTGGTACTATTTCGACGATAACGGATATATGGTTACCGGATGGAAAAAGATCGACGGAAAATGGTACTATTTCAATAGTAGTGGAGCTATGAAAACAGGATGGGTATCATCTGGAAATACATGGTATTATCTTTACGGCGATGGTTCTATGAGAGAAACAAAGGGCTGGCTTCAGGATGGTGGTTGTTGGTACTATCTTAATGAAGATGGATCAATGAAAACAGGCTGGCTTAAAGAGGATGGAAGCTGGTATCTTCTTCAGGGAAATGGAGTTATGGCTTCTAGCGGATGGTCCAGCTATGGTGGATACTGGTATTACTTTAACGGAAGTGGAGTAATGCAGACTGGAACCATTACAGATAATGGAACTACTTATGATCTGGGAGCTGATGGCGGAATAGCCGATCCTACATCACAGAAGGCACAGGGTTATTCAAGTGCTACAAATTATCTGATCCTGGTTAATCGTTCATCTCATATGGTTTATATATTCCAGGGTTCACAAGGAAACTGGGGAACTATTAAATCATTCTCATGTACAGATGGATATGCAACACCAAATGGAACATATTCATTAGGTGGACATACATATCACTTTGGAGAAGAGAAGGGTTATACTTGCTGGTATGCAACACAGATTACAGGAGAAATCCTGTTCCACTCAGTTCTCTATAATCCAAACAGTATGTCAAGTATTCAGGATGGAAGACTTGGAATTACTGCTTCACATGGATGCATCAGACTTGATATTGAAAATGCTAAGTATATCTACAACAACATTCCAAGTGGAACAAAGGTTGTTATATATCAATAATTGTTAAGAACTCTATCCCAGTAGGATGCCAGCAGACGCTCGTTAAGTTCTACTTCATTCAGAGTTACACCAGAGATTTCATATTTCTTGGTTTCCTCTGATTTAGTAAATGTAATCTGAGTATCAATGGTATTCTTGCCTGGAGTAGAAATGTCATTAACAGAAATATTACCGTCACCAATCAGTGTGAGTACCGGAACTCCGGTCTCCTCTGAATAGGTGGCGTTTTTAATTTCAAGATGTTTCTTGAGACTTACTTCAATAGAGTGATTATTTTCAGACTTCTGCTCATAGAGATCAGCGATGGCGTGACGAGTATCCTGGTCCTCAATATCAAGAACTGTGCCATACTTATCATGAGCACTGAGAGCAGTTGCGAAAACCATTGCAAAAGAAAAGGCTATAATAGCGGTAGGGATTATACCTACAAGAGAGCCAGATGCAACCTTATGACGATATATTGGATAGAACACGCCAAATAGAACTGCGAAAACGAAAAGGCCAAGTTTCTTTTCGCCGAATGTATAGACAATGAGGGCATCTATAAGAAATAGAACCTGGGCCACAATAAAAGGCGCTTTAAGATTTTTGAGATTGGCCATGATGTCAACTTTATCTGAAAAACATGCCTTTGCCATTAATGAAATAAAGACAAGGTAAAGAACATAAACAATGATAGCAGAAATGAACATGATAAATGCATTCCTTTTACGCTTTTCTACCTCAGAAAGTGAAAGAGCTTTCTCGGCCTGTTCTTCACTGATCTTAAATGAATTCCTTTCTATTCCTTTATCATAGTCAGGAGCATACATTCCTGCGTAGCCAGTATTTGAGCTACTTCTGGAATAGTCATTGCTGTATTTTCCTTCTGGTTTTTTCTCATCGGATTCCTTCTTATCGAAGAATCCCATATCATTCATTTTGAGATTTTCTGTTCCCGGAACCTCGTAATGCTCCAGTGTCTTTTTCAGTTCCATATTAAAGCCCTCCCTCTCCTTACTAAGTATAGTTTTAGTTGTTAAAAAAAGCAAACAGGAGTATATTTAGTTATGTGGAAAGTGGGGAATGAACAATGTATAAACTATCTGAAACAGAGGTTTTGATACAGCCTTCAGAATATGTTGATGAGAAAAATTTTGTAGGTATGTATAAATATGAAACCACAGAGGGAGATGGTGGTTATCTGGACTCCTTTAACGCTCTTAAGGAACAAATAGACTTCAATTATATTCAGTATAAAGAACAACTGAAATCTCTTGTGAGACGACAAGAAGATGTTAGAACCGATCTTAAGCTTGCGAAGAGATCGATGTTAATAGTCCTGTTTTTTCCTGCGGCTGTTTTTTTGTTGCTTCAGGTGCTTATATACTTCGGGACTCTGGGCTTTCCGGGTAGTGGCCTTATAGCACTCTTCGGAACCGTTATAACTATAGCTGTATATCCGATTACTATTATCTGCGAGGTATTTTTACTTCCCGGAATGGTAAAAAACTATGCTAATCATTTGGGACAGTATAGGATATTGACCAGTGATAGAACTCTTGAAGAATACAAAAAAGACAATAACTATATTTCTTTTGTTGATGAAAAAAAGTATTTAAAAAAGAAGATAATGGAATATGATACTTTTTATGAATTGGTTGCAGTTGAAGGCTTGGATAAGAAGGATGGAAATCTGGCCTCGGATGACTCGGGATTCATGACTGATGACCAGAAGAAGGTCCTCGATAAGATGCGTAGTCTGTCAATATTTCATGAGTATAAAGCGACAGTTATGGCCACGAGAAAAGAAGTCGGCATAAAATGGCTGATCATCGGCTTGGGCATTTTGATGGCTTTGGCAGTTGTTGCAGGTAATGCATATACAAGAATTGGCCAATAAACGGCAAAAATATAGCATTTTTCTTTAAAAACAGGGTTGAACACCCTGTTTTTTTATCTTATAATTAAAAAGTTAAACTTGGAGTCGTATCGAAGTGGTCATAACGGGGCGCACTCGAAATGCGTTTGCCCTCCGGGGCACGAGGGTTCGAATCCCTCCGACTCCGCTTTTCCTTCATAACTGGAAGGCATTGTAATAGTTTTAAAAATTACAAAGGAGTGTAAAAGATGTACAAGATTGTAAGAAAGGAGTCTCTTAATCCAACAGTTACACTGATGGAAGTTGAGGCACCCCTTGTAGCTAGAAAAGCTGAACCGGGACAGTTCATCATTTTCAGAGCTACCGAAGATGGGGAAAGAATTCCACTGACTATCGCAGGATACGATAGGGAAAAGGGAACAGTTACTATTATCTTCCAGATCGTTGGAGCAGGAACAGAAATACTTAATTCGCTGAATGCTGGTGAATACATTCATGACTTTGTAGGACCTCTTGGAAATGCCACCGAGGTTGAAGGCCTTAAGAAGGTTGCAGTTGTAGGTGGTGGTGTTGGTTGCGCTATCGCATATCCAGTTGCAAAGAAGCTTCATGATATTGGATGTTCAGTAACATCTATCGTTGGTTTCAGAAACAAAGACCTTATTATATTAGAAGATGAGTTTAGAGCTGCATCTGACAATTACATTCTTATGACTGATGATGGTTCTGCTGGAGAAAAGGGTGTTGTTACAGCACCACTGGAAGAACTCATCAAGAATGGTGAAGAATTTGATGAAGTTATAGCTATCGGACCACTGATCATGATGAAGTTCGTAGTTATGACTACAAAGAAATATAACGTTAAGACAGTAGTTAGTATGAATCCTATCATGGTTGATGGTACAGGAATGTGCGGATGCTGCCGTCTCACTGTTGGTGGAGAGACTAAGTTTGCATGCGTTGACGGACCGGACTTTGACGGATTTGAAGTAGATTTTGATGAGGCTATGGCAAGAGGTGCTGTTTATAAACCTTTCGAGCTAAAGGCTAGAGAAAAAGCATGCAACATGCTTGGTAAGGAGGTGTAGAGAGATGCCTAATATGAGAATGGATAAGAATCCTATGCCTTCACAGGATCCAAATGTAAGAAATAAGAATTTTGAAGAGGTTGCTCTCGGATATACAGAGGAGCAGGCTATTGACGAGGCACAGCGTTGTCTCAATTGTAAAAACCATCCATGTATGGAAGGATGTCCAGTCCAGATTTCCATCCCTGAATTTATTCAGAAGATTGTTGATGGAGATTTCGAAGGAGCTTATCAGGTTATCAACAAGTCCAGCTCACTTCCAGCTGTCTGCGGACGTGTTTGCCCACAGGAAAGACAGTGTGAATCTAAGTGCGTAAGAGGCATTAAGGGCGAGCCTGTTGCTATCGGACGTCTTGAGAGATTTGTTGCTGACTGGCACAACCAGAATGTAACAACACCTCCAGTAAAGCCAGAACCAAACGGACATAAGTGCGCAGTTATCGGAAGTGGCCCTGCAGGTCTTGCTTGTGCATCTGACCTTGCAAAGAAGGGTTACGAAGTAACTATTTACGAAGCACTTCATACACCTGGTGGAGTACTTGCTTATGGTATTCCTGAGTTCCGTCTTCCTAAGGCAATCGTTCAGAAGGAAGTCGATGGACTTAAAGCTCTTGGCGTTAAGATTGAAACAAACGTAGTCATCGGTAAGTCTATTACAGTAGATGAACTCTTCGATGATTTTGGATATGAAGCGATCTTTATTGGTTCAGGTGCTGGTCTTCCAAGATTTATGAACATTCCTGGAGAGAACTTAAATGGTGTTTATTCAGCAAATGAGTTCCTTACAAGAATTAATCTTATGAAGGCATTTAAAGATGATTCAAAGACACCTATTGAGCATCCTAAGAAGGCTGTTATCGTTGGTGGTGGTAATGTTGCAATGGATGCAGCAAGATCTGCAAAGAGACTTGGTGCAGATGTAACTATCGTTTACAGACGTTCTATGGAAGAGCTTCCTGCTCGTAAAGAAGAAGTAGAGCATGCTCAGGAAGAAGGAATAGTCTTCAAGCTTCTCAACAATCCTATTGAGGTAGTTGGTGAGGAAGGAAGAGTTAAGGCTATCCGTTGTCAGGAGATGGAACTTTCAGAACCTGATGAATCAGGTCGTAGAAGTCCTGTTCCTGTTGAAGGTAAGATTAACGAGATTGAGGCAGACTGCTTCATTGTAGCTATAGGTACTTCTCCTAATCCGCTTATAAGAAGCACGACAGATGGTCTGGAAGCAAATAAGCGTGGATGTCTTGTTGCAGATGAAGAGGGAGCCACTACAAGAGAAGGTGTATTTGCTGGTGGAGATGCCGTAACAGGTGCAGCCACAGTTATCCTTGCTATGGGTGCTGGTAAAAAGGCAGCTGCAGCTATGGATGCATACGTTCAGAATAAATAATACAGTAGGTATTGTATGAGTGAGACAAAGAAGAATGCCCAGGCCGGAGTAATGAAGGCCGCGGGCATTCTCGTAATTGCAAACTTCCTATCCAGTATACTTGGATACGTTAGAGATATTATAATGTCATCCGTATTTGATATGAGTGCGACTACGGATGCTTATAATGCCGCATTTACCATTCCGGATTTGATTTATACTATCCTGGTTGGCGGCGGTCTTTCGGCGGCATTTATTCCTGTTTTCAGTGGATATATTGCGGAGAAAAAATATGAAGATGGATACAAAATGGCTAGCTCGATTCTTAACATTGTTGCGATCGTTGCTGCCTTACTTTGTATTATCGGAATAATCTTTGCGCCAGGCATTTTGCCATTAGTTGTAAATTTTAAAAACTGGGAAGACAGCGCAGTAGATTTAACAATTACGCTTACTCGAATAATGTTTGTTCAGTGTTTCTTCATGTGCCTAACCGGCATATGCATGGGAATACTTCAGTCCTATAAGGACTTTACACCGCCATCAATTGGTGCGGTGCTTTATAACATCACCATAATATCTGTTGGTGTACTTCTTCTTACACTTGGCGCCGGAATAGCCGGTTTTGCTGTGGGTGTTGTGCTTGGAGCAATTGTAAATTTAGCCGTTCAGTTGTTCCCTATTTACAAGCATGGTTTCCAGTATAAGAAGGTAATCGATATGGACCATGAAGGAGTTCGGCAATTCTTCCGACTGTTTGGTCCTGTTGTAATAGGAATCGGTGTTACTCAGATAAATCTTGTAGTAAACCGTTGGTTTGCATCTTCTTTAGGAGAGGGTGTACTTTCGAATATTGTTCAGGCGCAGCGTATTATGCAGCTGCCTATCAATATATTTGCTTATGCAATTGCAATGTCCATATTCCCAACAATGGTTGAACATTTCACTAATGGCAATTTGGAGGAATATAAAAATGACCTTTCCTTAGGAATAAGAAATGTGTCCTTCGTTATTCTTCCTTGTGCTGTAGGAATAATGGCCATCAGGGTTCCGCTTGTAAGAGCTATTTATTTACAGGGAAACTTCTCAGAAGAGAATGTGTCCGTTCTTTCAGGACTTCTGGCAGTTTACAGTGTCGGAATGATAGGTTATTCAATAAGACAGGTTATTCTTCAGGGCTTTTATGCGATTAAAGAAACTAAAACTCCTGTGAGAATCAACATATTTATCCTGCTTCTCAATATGCTGCTTACAGTTATTCTGGTTAAGCCATTTGGTTCAAGAGGTATTCCTATGGCTTACTCTTTAGCAGGACTTGCGAGTGCATTTACCCAGACATACTTCTTAAAGAGAAGAGTTGGGGAGATAAATAAAAAAGAGATACAGAGTTCATTTGGAAGAATGCTCATATGTAGTGCTGTAATGTTTATAGTAACAACAGCCAGCCTGATTGTTTTTGAACACAACTTCTCAGTGGAAACAAAGAAGATGATGCTGCTTGAGGTTTTGATACTTGTGATAATTGGTGCGGGAACATACTTTGGAATGGCGCTTGCACTTAAAATGGAAGAACTTACTTCTATTCTAAGAGTTATTAAGAGAAAGGTTTTTCATAGTGTATAAAGAATTACCAAAACTAATGATGTACAGAGAGCTGGGCGAGGATAGCATTATCCTTGGTTTCAGTGAGATCATCCGCGACTTTGAAAATGGCGACTATGACAAGCAGGCTCTCATTAGTCGAATATATGGTGAGATTCACAAGCTTCTTGAGATTGCCACAGACTATGGCTTTGATAAGAATTTGTGGCATGATTATATTGCTTATACATTGGTGACAAACGAGAATCCATTTTCGCTTACTGCAGAAAGAGCAGGGACAGTGGAAGGAAGCGTTAATAATTTTGCCAGAGAGGATATGAGAATCTTTAATCATCTATATAATTATGATTTTCAAAAGATTGAAAGAACTCTTGATATTGACTGCTTCTCTACTATTACTAATTACAAATCGGTTCACAAGAGACATCAGGTTTATAATAGAAGTGTTTCGCAGAAGGTCAGGGACGTTAGTGATTCTATAGAAGCAATAAACTATGTTTTTGAAGAGGAAAAGAAATTCCCTCAAAACTTTAAAGATAAGTCTGCAGATGATGTTGCTGCAGAAATGCTGCTTGATCTTGTGAAGGAATTCTATAAAGCCTACGGAGTTGGAATGCTTGGTCTGAATGCTGCATTCAGAATCGCAGAGGTTGCTCCTCAGGCAAATATAGAAGTGAAGACGAAGAAGGGTATAGATTTCCAGATAGGAAGAGGTATTAGCTGTACACCAGTTAAGAATACTGACAAGAAGAAGCTGGATGATCTGGTTGGTTATGAGATACAGAAGACCCGTCTTCGTGAGAATACAGAAAGCTTTATAGCAGGAAATCCTGCAAATAATGTACTTCTTTTCGGTGATGCTGGAACCGGAAAGTCTACTAGTATAAAGGCCCTCATCAACGAATATTATGATGATGGACTTAGAATGATAGAGCTCTATAAGCATCAGATGAAGCTTCTGGCTCCACTCATTTCCAGCATTAAAAATAGAAATTATCGTTTCATCATCTATATGGATGACCTTTCATTCGAAGAAGATGAGACTGAATATAAATACCTTAAGGCAGTTATTGAGGGTGGTCTGGAAACAAGACCGGATAATGTGCTCATATATGCAACCTCAAACCGCCGCAATCTGATTCGCGAAACCTGGAATGATACAAACGATGTGGAACTTGATAAGCACCGTTCAGATACACTCCAGGAGAAGCTTTCGCTTGTAAGCAGATTTGGTGTAACTATTCCTTATATGCGTCCTAACAAAAAGGAGTATGAGGAGATAGTAAGAACGCTGGCTTCCAGTAAAGTGGATATTACCGAAGAAGAACTTATGGAGCTTGCTAATAAGTGGAGCGTAAGCCATGGCGGAATGTCCGGCCGTGCAGCTCAGCAGCTTATTGACAGCCTTAGTTAAACCAAGAATTACTATTAAGGAAAAAAAAGATGACAAAAAAGGAACGTGCCGCACTTGTTTGCGAAAAACTAAATGAAGCATATGGCACTGACCTTTATTGCTATCTGGAATATGACCATAAAAAACCATGGCAGTTGCTTTTTGCGACCATTATGTCAGCCCAGTGCACAGATGAAAGAGTAAACCTTGTAACAAGGGAGCTTTACAAAAAATATCCAGAGTTGACGGATATTGCAAATGCTGATATAAAGGAGTTCGAGAAAGATATATTCTCTACGGGTTTTTATCATAATAAAGCCAAGAATATAATAGCCTGCGCTAAGGTTTTGCTGGAAGATTTTGGCGGAGAAGTTCCATCAGATATTGATGAACTTACAAGCCTTCCAGGCGTTGGTCGAAAGACCGCAAATGTGGTCAGGGGAAATGTATACGGAATTGAATCCATAGTGGTAGATACTCATGTAAAAAGAGTTACAAAACTCCTGGGTCTTACAAAAGAAGATGATCCGGTTAAGGTTGAATTCGAACTGATGAAGATTCTGCCAAAGGAACAATGGATACTTTATAACTTCCAGGCGATTGCACTAGGTCGTGAGATATGCATAGCAAGAAGACCTAAATGTTCAATCTGTCCATTAGCGGAAGTTTGCAAAAATAGAAGAAAAGATTCATAATAAAGAGTCTTATAGAAAGGGAGAAAGAAATGATAGATTTTAGCAAGAAAAGAAAAAAGGGTGCCAGAATACTTTTAGTAATCATCTGTGGTATCATTGTATTTGGAATGGTAATAGGACTTCTTGTAACTGCATTCTAATTACCTATTAGTAAAGAACTTTTCAATACATTTATTATAAAAGAGGAAAAATACATGAGAGGAATAATCAGAAGAAAAACAGCAAGTGTTGTATCAGCACTTCTTATCGCTGCTATGATAGCTACCCCAGCTGTCAGAGTAAATGCCGAAGGCGCTACTCAGACTGATAGCGATATGCTGATTTCAACAAATGAATCTGTTATCAGAGATAACATTACAATCAACGGAATTGACGTTGGTGGAATGTCACTTTCTACAGCAGAAAAGGAGCTTGGAGGAAATGCAAGCATTGGAGATGCGGCAGTTTCTCTGACAAGTCAGTATGGCGATGTTGATACTACCCTGAATAATATCGGTCTTACTGATGATACTGAGGAAGTAATTCAGAAGGCTCTTGCTTATGGAAATTCAGGAAATATCCTGAAGAGATATAAGGATATTGAGTCACTCAAAACTACACCTGTTGATTTCGAGATCACAAAGGGTGTAAATGTAAGTGCACTCAGCCAGGTTATTGAAAATGGAATTGGTGCTGCTATGAGTGGTGACAATGAATACAGCCTTGATAAGCATGAGGATGGTTCAGTTAAAGTTATCGTAGAGGGTGATTCTGTAAGCGTCGATGCAGCAGCTACAAAGGCTGCCATTGATACAGCTATTAATGAGAAGGGTTACTCAGGAGCAAAGGTTAAGACTGCAATCGTAATGGCAGATAATTCTGGAAGCGAGAAGATGCAGCAGATAGCCAGAGTTACTGACCTTCTTGGTACATATACAACAAGCTACTCAAGCAGTGGTGCATCTAGAAAGAACAATGTACAGAGAGCAGCATCTCTTGTGGACGGACATCTTCTTTTCCCAGGAGAGCAGATTTCTGTTTATAACTGTATAGCACCTATCGATACAAGTAACGGATATGAGATGGCTCATACATATGTAGGTACTGAGGTTGTTGATGGAGCCGGTGGTGGTGTTTGCCAGGTTGCTACAACACTTTACAATGCGGCTATCAGAGCTGAGCTTGAAGTAGTTCAGAGAAACTGCCACAGCCTTAGAGTTTCTTATGTTCCTATCGCTGCTGATGCAGCTATAGCTGGTGGTGTTCTGGATCTTAAGCTTAGAAATAATCTAGATGCTCCTATCTATATCGAAGCACTTTATGATGGTGCAAACCTGAGCTTCAATATTTATGGTGAGGAATACAGACCTGCTAACAGAACTATCGAGTTCGAATCTATTCAGACAGGAGTTATCAATCCTCCTGATGAACCAATTTATACAGAGGATAAATCTCTGGAGCCAGGAACTGAAGAGGTTACAGCAGCAGCTGTAACTGGTTATACAGGCGAGCTCTGGAAGCATATTTATGAAGACGGAGTTGAGGTTGATAAGGTTTGTATCAACAAGAGTAAGTACCAGGCAAGTGCTACAAAGATTTCTGTAAATACTGATCCACCTGAAGAAGAAGAGGGTGAAGAAGGCGAAGAGACAGAAGATGAAGATGACAACACAGGCGAAGGTGAAGGCGGCGGAGAAGGCGAAGCTGCTCCAGCTGAACCTGCAGCACCTGAGACACCTCCTGCTGAGACTCCAACAGAGTAATTAGATGAACAAAGGTACAATTAATACAAGAATAATTAAAAGAAGCATTTTAAAGCATATAGCGAGGAATGAAATAGCCGGCACGGACGTAGGAACAGACTACTCCGTGCTGGATAAGACATCCTCGCCTTCTGTTCTTATAGCGGCAGTTGGCATTTCCAGTGGAGATGCTGAAATGGCTTATATAAGAGCAGTGAATAATCTTGCCACTTCTGGAGCAAAGCCTGAAAAGATAATGATAAACATTCAGGCTGGCGAAAAGGTGGAGGAACAGACTCTCAGGGATATGATGCACTTTCTTACGGACATTGTTAAGAAGCAGGGTGTAGTTATTGCTGGAGGGAACACAGCCTGTTTCGGTGAGGGCGATGACTGCACTGTAACTATCACCGCTTTTGGAAAAACTGATGAAAAGGTTTTGAAACAGCTGAGCGATAAATCTCGAGCTGAAGATAGCATTTTAATGATCGGAGATGCCGGACATTACGGAGCATCTTTAATTTGTAAGAATAAAAATATGGCAGATAGATTTGCCAGAAGCTATATAGAAAAAGCTATTATGCCGGATGAGGAAAGATGCATTGCTGAGATTTGTGATGCTCTTATCGAGGGAGGAGCGCATTTTATTCATGATGTGTCCTTCGGTGGTATTTATAGAAACCTTGTGGAGCTGGCTGAACACACGGGACTTGGGGTGGATGTACTCCACGAAAAGGTTCTTATCAGACAGGACACCATTGAGGTTGCGGAATATTGTAATATAAATCCATATGAACTGCTGGGTACAGGCGGAGTTACCGCACTTTGTCATCAGGAGAACCTGGAGCGGCTAGAGGATGTTTTACATCAAAGGGGTATTAAATACAGCGTTGCAGGCAGACTTACTACAGAGAAGAGCAGATTGGTTCATAGTGAGGATAACAAAATAAAAAGATCTCTGAATTTTTATGAAGGAGATGAAATCTTTAAGGTTTTATAGACTTTGGGAGGGGTGTTACTTTGAACGAACTATACGAGAACAGAGAATTATCTTGGTTAAGATTTAATGCGAGAGTTCTTGAAGAGGCAGAGGACAAGAGAAATCCACTTTGTGAAAGACTTACTTTCATGTCAATTTACCAGACTAATCTGGATGAATTTTTCATGGTAAGAGTTGGTTCTATTCATGACCAGATGCTTCTTGAGGATAATCCAAAAGAAAACAAAACACAGATGACTGCATCTGAACAGCTGGAGGCTATCCGCGAGAGAGTTAGAGAGCTGGGAATTCGCAAGGATGAATCCTATGCCAAGCTTATGCGTGAGGTAGAGAAGAAGGGAATCAAGATCGTAAATTTTGCTGACCTGAATGAAATGGAAGGTGAGTATATTCATGGATTTTTTGATAGAGAAATCCTTCCACTTCTTTCTCCATTTACTATCAGCAAGAAGAGGCCATTTCCATTTATAAAGAATAAGGAAATCTGCGCAACTGCTGTGCTTGAAACAAAGGGGGGAAAAGCCAGATTCGGAATCGTTCCATGTAATAACGGAATGTTCTCCAGACTTATTGAAATTCCAGGAAGCAGTGGCAAGTACATGCTTGCTGAAGAGGTTATTCTCCATTATCTTCCTGAGGTTTTTGCGGGCTATAATATTACCTGCAAATCGCTTGTTCGTGTTACAAGAAATGCAGATATTGATGCGGACAAGGTTTATGATGAAGAGCTGAATTACAGGGACCATATGGCAGAGGTTATTAAGCTTCGTCGTAAGCTCGAGCCTGTAAGACTTGAATATACAAGAGATATTGATAAGAAGGTTATCAAGAGCATTGCAGCATTTTTCAAGATCGATAAGGAAATGATTTTCCATACAACAGCACCTCTTGATATGTCATTCATGTTTGATATACAGGATATGCTGAGACATGAGAAGGATCTTTTCTTTGAGAAGAGAATTCCGCAAAAGCCTGCTTGCCTGGATGATACAAAGCCACTTATTCCTCAGATTCTTGAGAAGGATAAGCTGCTTTCTTATCCATATGAAAACATCAGACCATTCCTTGATTTTCTTCGCGAGGCAGCAAATGATCCGGATGTTGTTTCAATTAAGATGACTCTTTACAGATTGGCTAAGCATAGCCAGGTTGTTAGCGCACTTGTTGAAGCTGCAGAGAATGGTAAAGAGGTTGATGTTCTGGTGGAGCTTAAGGCCAGATTCGACGAGGAGAATAATATTGGATGGTCCAGAATGCTTGAAGATGCAGGCTGCCGTGTAATTTATGGACTTGATGGACTGAAGGTACATTCCAAGCTCTGTCTTATTACCATGAAGAAGGGCAGAGATGTAAAGTACATCACACAGATTGGTACAGGAAATTATAATGAGAAGACGGCCAGACTTTATACAGATCTCAGCCTTATGACTGCGGATCAAAAGATTGGAGCGGAGGCTGCAAGAGTGTTCCATACTCTCACTATTGGAGAAGTTATGAAGCGTACAGAACATCTGCTGGTTGCACCAAAATGTCTTCAGAATAAAGTAATAGATAAGATTGCAAGAGAAATACAGATTGCACAGGATGGTGGCGAAGGCTATATCGGCGTTAAAATCAATTCTCTTACAGATAAAAAGATCATTGATAAACTTATTGAGGCATCTGAGGCTGGAGTTCAGATAGAGATGGTAATCAGAGGCATCTGCTGTCTCCATCCTGGAATACCTGGAAAGACTGATAATATTAAGATCGTCAGCATAGTTGGAAGATTTCTTGAGCATTCAAGAATTTATATCTTTGGTAAGGGCGAGCGCGAGGAGATGTATATTGGCTCCGCTGACTTCATGACACGTAATACTGTCAGAAGAGTTGAGGTGGCAACACCTATTTATGACCCAGATATAAGAGACCGCGTAAGAGATATGTTCAATACTCAGATGAATGATAATGTTAAGGCCAGAGTGCTTAGATCTGATGGAACATATAAATATGTGAGACATACAAAGCCTGCTATAAATGCGCAGGAAATTTTCTACGAGGAAGCATATAAAGCTTTAGAGGATTAAGATTTTGAGAAGACGTTTAAGAATCAAAACTTACATGATGCTAACCATGTCACTGGTGATATTTTTATCGCTGGCTGTTCTTACTGCGCTTTTCGTTTATGTATATAAGTCCAGTTTGTATGGGGATGTAAGGCAAGATGCTGACAGACGTTCGACGGATATTGTAAATATAATGAGTGATACCGGTGTTGAGGGAATTGACACTGATGAAAATCTTAAGTTCAAAGTCGATGAGGCTGCTGAGGTTCAGGGCGGAAGACTTCTGATAATCAACCGTAAATACAAGGTTGTTAAAGATACAGAAAAAACCTCTCAGGACGCATTTATCATTAATAAAAATGTGATGGATGTCATGATGGGTAAGGTGAAGGAAATCCGCTATGATACTGAGAGCGATACAGTTATTATGCTGCCTATCGTAAAGGGTGGAAATATTGATGGAACTTTAATTTACAGGGCTTCCCTTATCGAATCAAATACAAAGATTGATAAGGCGGCGGACCATGCTTTTCTGCTTCTGCTGTTTGTTCTGCTTGTTGATATTTTCCTGACAGGTATTGTTTCGAAGAGAGTTGTTTCAGATATTCATGATATTAACGAAAAGATAATGCATGCTGCACTGGGTAATCTTCAGGAGAGACTTCCTGAGAAAGAGGGCTTTGTGGAGATTCAGGTGCTGGCTGAAAACTATAACGAGGTTCTTGAGCGACTAGCGACTATCGATCAGACAAGATCTGAATTCGTTTCGAACGTATCTCACGAGCTTAAAACACCTATAACTTCCATGAAGGTTCTGGCTGAATCACTGACACAGAATGAGACTGCATCTGCCGAGGACTATAAAGAGTTCATGGGCGATATCGTGGACGAGATTGATAGAGAAACAAAGATCATCAATGATCTGCTTACTCTTGTTAAGACGGACAACAATTCTACAGAGATGAACCTGGAAGAGGCAGATATAAATGAGATGATGGAAACTATCGTTAAGACAGTTGGTCCACTGGCTAAGCAGAGAGGAATTGACCTTAGTTATGAGAGCTACCGCGAAGTAATTGCAAGGGTTGATCAGGTTAAGCTGTCTCTTGCAATTTCGAACCTGATAGAGAATGCTGTTAAGTATAATGTTGATAATGGCTGGATTAAATGCAGTCTGAACGCGGACAACCGTTATTTCTATATCAAGGTTGCGGATTCGGGAGTTGGTATTCCTGAGGATGCAAAGGACAGAGTATTTGATAGGTTCTACAGAGTTGACAAGGCAAGAAGCCGTGATACAGGTGGAACCGGACTTGGTCTTTCTATTACAAGAGGAATTGTTAATGCCCATAAGGGTACAATCAAGCTTTATAGTGAATCTGGTAAGGGAACTACATTCACAGTAAAGATACCACTGGATATTAAGTAAGGAAAAATAGATGAAGGATATTTACAAGAAAAAAGTAAATATGAGTATAAAGAGACTGTTCGTAATGGCAATGGTTATGTGCTTTGCTTTAGGAAGTCTTGTTGCATGTGGAAAGGACGATGCTGAGCAGGAGGTTTCAACAGAGTCTGTACTTGCAAAGGCTGGAACAGTCCAGCTTTATCATGCAACAGATACAGAGGTTGTTCCTGATGAAGACAGATACCAGCTTGTACAGCCTGATAATCTGTCGGCGGCGCTTGAGGAGGTTATAGAAAATATGACTCTCAGCCAGGGGCTCACGATAGATAGATTTTCTGTTGATGAGAATAGAAACATTTCGCTCATCATAAATGTAGAGGATAAGACTTCAGAAGAGACAGTACTTCTGAATCAGGCTGCAATAGTAAAGAGTATAAAGGGACTTGAAGCAGGAAGTGTAGAGATTACTCTTCAGGACCCAGCTGGTAAATTGATTGAAAAAGGAACTTATACAGATGCATCATTTTATTATTATGATGAGTGATGGATGATCGTTGATGATCAGTGAAGAAAAGCGATAATCAGAATAAAGGGAGGATTTGTTTGAGAAGACCACTACTAATGTGTGGTATTATGTTCGTCCTGGGCGAGCTGACATACCGCCTGGCGGAGGAGAGCATTTGGCTATCCGCTTTGACAATATTAGTTGGAACTATAATTGTATACGTAAGTGCTAAGTGCATCAAGAAAAAAAGCAACAATTTGTTGCTTTTTTTGTTTCTCTTTTTAGGGGTAATCTGGAGCGTCGGATACTATACAGGCGAGAGAAATAGCGGGTTTGAGGAGATTTATAGTTCTGGAAAAAAGACGGTGTTTGTTGCATATGTAACAGACATAGAAGAGAGGGATGGATACAACAAAGTGTATCTTAGGACTAAAGATGGACGGCTGATAATGAATCAGATGCTGGAGGAAGAGAGCTTTAGTGATGGCGATTCTGATGAGGATTCTGATAAGGATATTTTTGCTGGAGAAGATAGTAGAAGAGGCGTGGGCTTAAAGCCAGGAGATTATGCGGTAATTCGGGGATATCTGACGCGGCCTGAAGGAAGTTCAAATCCGGGAAGCTTTGATAGGGAAAGATACTTGCTTGGCAAGGGGATACGTTATGAATTAAGCGCGGAAAATATAGAGGTTGATACAACCAAGAGAGGCTGGATCCGTGCAGGGCTTTACAGCATCAGATGCTGGATGGCACGGCGGCTGGAGATAGCATTTGGCGGAGAAGATGCATGCCTTCTGAAGACCATGCTTTTAGGTGATAGGAGCGAGCTTGATACAAATACAAAGATAATGTTTCAGCGGTGTGGAATTGCGCACATCCTCGCGATTTCGGGACTGCATGTGGCGCTGATTGCAAGAGTATTTGAAACCTTTATAGCGTTACTTGGCGTGAGGAAGAGGCCGGCTTCAATAATCGTGATTATTTTTGTGGTCGCTTATGGAATCATGACGGGAATGTCGGCGGCGACCCTCAGGGCTGTTTTGATGCTGAGTATATCTAGGCTGGCATTTGTCTTTGGTCGGATGCCGGATCTGCCAACCAGTATGATGGAGGCTCTTCTGGTCATGATAATTATTAATCCTGAGAGCCTTACTACAAGTGGGATGCTTATGAGTTTTAGTGCGGTTATGGGAGTGATAACGGGAATGGAGCTGGATAAGCTGATTCTTGATCATTACAGTTTTCGCTGGCTGAAGGAGGGACCGAGAGGATGGGTGCACAGGTTTGTTAAGGGGCTGCTCATCAGTATAAGTATTAATCTTTGGATGCTGCCGCTGGTAATCATGAATTATTATGAGGTTCCTATTCTGGCGCTTCTGCTTAATTTTATAGTAGTTCCACTGCTGACGGTGGTGGTGGCTTGCGGACTGATTGGGGCGATTGGCGGACCTATTCTTGTGATTCCTATTTGGGTGTGCAAGAAGCTGCTGAGTTTTTACAGGTTTTTGTGCGTGGAGTTTCTTAAGGTTCCTGCGGCGATTGTTGGCACGGGGCATGTGAGCATTATTCACCTTCTGGTTATTTATGTTGTGATTGGAGGAGTTGTTGCGGGAGCTTACATTTTCCTTTACAGAAGGAAGGCATTTATTATGACGGACTTTGGCAAGAAGTGGAGAGTGGTTGTGCTGATGTCGTTGCTGGGTGTATTTGTGCTGCTTTGCACTTTCTGTATAGGAAGTGTGAAGCTGGTGAACAGGTTGAGTTCCTGTGTTGTTTTCCTGGACGTTGGCCAGGGGGATGGAAGCATAATTCATTTGAAGGGGGACAATTACATGGTGGATTGCGGATCTTCTAGTTCGGATGATGTGGGAAGGTACATCTTGATTCCGGCGCTGAAGTACTACGGGATGACGCACATCAAGTGCATCTTCATTTCACATATGGATAGTGACCATGTGAATGGAATTATCTACTTGCTTGAGAATCGGGATTTGTATGGAATTGATGTCGATTATGTGGCTGTGGCCGAAGGGACAGAGGTGAATGAAAATTACGAGAGGATACAGAAAGCCTGTGGAGGTGAGGTGAGGAAAAGTGGATGTGATGATAAAGATGTGGCAAAAGACAATGGTTTTGGCTTTAGAGAAGAAGTGAAGATAATTGAGCTTGGCGCAGGGGATGTAGTGGATGAGAGATTTGAGGTGATTTATCCGGATGTGGATTCAGAGGTTTCAGGTGTTAAAGAAGGTAACGACTATTCCTTGGTATTAAAGTTGATAGGGAAAGAGTATGAGATTCTTTATACGGGGGATATAAGTAGTGAGATAGAAAGTAAACTAATTAATAAAATAAACAATAATAAAACTACAAATAGAATTTTAAAGAGTTCTCATCACGGCTCTAAGTATTCTAGCTCTCAAGAGTTTATTGAAGAGTATGATCCCGAAATCACAGTTATCTCTGTTGGAAGAAGAAATAACTACGGACACCCTGCCCCCGAAACATTGGAGAGATACAAAGAAGGGGGAGTACAAATCCTCCGAACAGATGAGGATGGAGCAGTTATTTTGCGTTAAAAATAAGAATTGATAATACATCAATTATGATGTATTATAAAGGAGGGTTGATTTAGGAGGTGTAAATATGTTGAAAAAAAGAGATAGCAAAAAGGAAAAAAAGATAATAGAAGAATTAATATCGGAAGATGATATTCTACGTAAACAACATGAATTATTTGAGGCTGAAATGGCATTTAAGCAGGAAATTATAGATGCGAGAAAAGCCGAATCGCTTACTCAGAAAGATATTAGTAATATGACGGGATTATCACAGCAGGCTGTAAGTCGACTAGAAACTAGTGCAAGCGGGACGATTGAAACTATAATTAGGTATCTTAATTCAATAGGGTATTCCTTGACGATAAGAAAGAAGGTATAATCATCCTGTGTAGGGGGATGGAGGTTTTTGTGTTTAGTAGGTATAGAGGAAGTAAGGAAATATATAAAAAGATCGGGGTGGTGGCACTCCCTATTGTCTTGCAAAATGTTATCGATGCTGCGGTAAACAGCGTCGATGTTTTGATGCTCAATTCTGTAGGACAAAGTGCAATAAGTGCAGTGTCCCTGGCTAATAGCATGATAGGAATTTTCTTCATGTTCCTATATGGCATCGGAACAGGAATTGCTATGCTTGCCGCCCAGTATTATGGAAAAGGTGATATGAAAACCATAGAGAAGATTGAGGGCATAGGCCTTAGGTTTTCTCTTGGTATAGCTGTGCTGGGATTTCTGGCATCTCTGATAATTCCAGAGTATCTGATGCTCATTTACACATCTGACAAGGAACTGGTTGCACTTGGAGCAAAATACCTTGTGTTCCTGGCGCCAGGACTCATTTTCTGGGCGGTCAGTGCAGTATATATGTCTATTCTAAGATGTATAGGTAAGGTTACAACCAGCACAATACTCGAGGCTATTGCCTTGATTTGTAACGTAATATTAAATGCAGTCTTTATCTTTGGACTTCTTGGTGCACCTAAGCTGGGTGTTGTCGGAGTAGGACTTGCAACATCAATCAGTAGATTTGTTCAGTTGTTTGCTTGTTACGTAGTGTCACTCAGCAGACCGGGCGTCAGTCTTACATTCAGAACTATGTTTGAAAGACATAAACTGCTTCAGAAGGATTTCTTTAGCATGTCACTTCCTGCTATCGCAAATGATCTGGTGTGGTCGCTTGCATTTTCGGTGTATTCAGCGATCATAGGGCATATGAGTAGTGACGCGGTGGCGGCGTACTCCATAGTAAATGTAATCCGAAATCTTGGCTGCATCATGTGTTATGGTATAGGTTCGGCATCTGGAATTGTAGTAGGGCACCTGCTAGGCGCGAATCAAAGAGAAGAGGGAATCCGAGTGTCCCATGTACTGCTGAGACTGGCGGTTATAACAGGAATATTGGGCGGAGTTTTAGTTCTGCTTTTGATGCCATTTGTCCTTTCTCATGCATCGCTTACGGATACAGCCCTTGACTATCTAAAATATATGATGATCATCAATTCTTACTATATAACAGGAACTGCGGTAAATACCTGCCTTATAGCTGGAATCTTTAGAGCGGGTGGAGATAGTAAATTCGGTTTCAAATGTGATACAATAGATATGTGGTGCTACGCAGTGCCGCTTGGTCTCCTGGCCGCATTTGTGTTTAAGCTTCCAGTGATGGTTGTCTATTTCCTGCTCTGCACAGATGAGTTTGTGAAGTGGCCTTGGGTGCTAAAACATTTCTTTAGTCACAAGTGGGCTAATAATATTACGAGAGATAATACCAACTGATCCTGTGGGACAGTTTTAGGATACTTAATATGGCAGAATATAAGAAGAAAAAAAAGAAAGGCTATGTCAATCCGACCAACGGATCGATAAAGACCATAAAAGCACATATTTCATCGGGTAGCTTTGCGCGAGTTTACCTTCTTTTTGGTGAGGAAAAATTCCTGGTGAATCAGTTCCGTGATGAACTTAAGGCGGCGCTTACAAATGAAGGCGACGATATGAATACATCTTTCTATAGTGCTGATACCTTTGATGAAAAAACGGTTTTTAATGATGCAATCACAATGCCATTTCTTTCTGAGCATAGAGTGGTGATTGTAGAAGACAGCGGTCTCTTTGGAACATCAGAGAGTTTGATAGTTGAGTCTCTGGACCAGATTCCGGAAACAAATATAGTCATCTTCTGTGAGTCAAAGGTTGATAAAACAAGAAAAAATTATCTTCATGCTTCGAAGAACGAGCTTGCCTGTTGTCTTGAATTTGATACGCCAGATACAGATACTCTTGTTACCTGGATTGGTTCGATCCTGGCCGAGGATGATCTTAAGGTTAAGCTTTCGGTTCCTGACCTTCTGCTTTCTTCGGTGGGCGATGACAGGAATATGTATCTTCTTAGAAACGAAGCGAGAAAGCTTCATGATTATTGCTTGGAGAAGGGTACGGTTGAACCAGAAGATGTGGCCGCCGTTTGTGCTGATTCTGTAGAAGATAAGATTTTTATTATGTGCGAAGAGATTGCGAATAAGAACAGCTCCGGCGCGCTGAAGCATTATCTGGATCTGCTTCAACTTAAGAGGACGGAGGCATCTATTATTCTCATGATCACAAGGCAGTACGACCAGCTGCTTGTGGTGAGTCAGTACAAAAAAGATGGACTCAATGCGGCGCAGATAAATGAGCACATGAAGATAGGTACCTATAATATTAATAAGATTCTGAGAGTTTGTTCGAACTACACTCATGCTGAGCTTATAAAGGCGGTGGACCTATGCCACGAAGCATTTTATAATCTGACGCAGGGAATTATAACAAATAGAGATGTGGCCGAGAATCTGATAATTAATTTGATAAAATAGAGACGCATATACTAAAAAGCCAGAAATAGCCTAAAATAAACACTTGACGGCACGGCCGTATTTTGATATTATTTCATTTGCTGTAGTTTGGGATTTCATATGCCCGATGCATTTAACCCATGCACCGAACGTGTCTTGGCTAAGTGAAATTCTTCAGATAGCATTTTGCGGAAGAACGGCTGACTTCTGCGAAGGTTACTGACAAGCAGCAGGAACACGAAAGTTAGATAAAATCCGGAGGAAATTAAGACATGGCAAATATTAAATCTGCTAAGAAGAGAATTCTTGTAAGCAAGAAGAGAGAAATGAGAAATAAGTCAATCAAGAGCGAAGTTAAGACAGTTATCAAGAAGGTTGAGGCTGCTATCGAAGCTGGAGATCAGGCTGCTGCAAAGGAAGCGCTTACACTTGCTATTTCAAAGATCAGCAAGGCTGCTAACAAGGGCATCTATCACAAGAACACAGCTGCTCGTAAGATTTCTCGTCTCACAGTTGCTGTTAACAAGATGGCTGAGTAATTTTATAGTTATAGAACAAAGAATAAATGAGTCACTTCGGTGGCTCATTTTTTTTGTGCAAATAATTCTAAGATTGTGAAGGTAAAATTGTACTAGAAATAAAAATTGAGAGTTTTGGGAGGGAAAAGATTTGAAGATTAATGTAAAACTTTTTGATAAAAATGATGAATATGGAGTAAACATCAATCGTTTTTTTGAGGAGAAGTGTAATGGTCAGGCTAACATTGTAACGGAAGTGATTACCGACGTGGATATGAATGGACAGACTTATAGAAATATTGAAGAATTAATGAGTTTTGATAGATATACAGATGTTTATATGATTGACATATCATTGTATGAATTTATGGGTTCTCTTCTTGATTTAAATAGAACAATTATACTCAGGGAAACAAGTAATAGAACAAAGATAAGTAATGCTTATATTGCTGATAAGTATCAGAGTCCTATTGAGCTGTTGGAGATTATTAATACAATATTTGACGAATATAAAGTTGGGGTGGACAAAGAAAATGATGTAAGAAATACTCTGGTCAAAGGAATATTAAACGAATTAGATAATGATCCAACTCTAACTTCACTTAGTAATTTTGATTTAAGAGTAAAAATTGCGGATATGGTTTTGTTGGAAATATCCAATATGGTTCCCGAGTATCAGGCAATTGCAAAAATGATGCAGGAAAGCGTAATTGGAGAAATATATAGTTCAATAAGAGGATATGGACTGCTGGATAAACTGTTGGGCGATGAATCGATAACAGAAGTTATGATAAATGGTTATGACAATATATTCGTTGAAAGGGATGGAAGAATAGAACGGTATTCGGAAGGGTTTAAATCATCTGAGCAGTTGGAAGATATGATACAGAAGATAGTTGGATCGGCTGGAAGAGAAGTAAACCAGGCAAGTCCTATAGTTGATACAAGACTTGCAGATGGTTCAAGAGTTAATGTTGTTTTACCTCCGATTGCTCTTCAGGGACCTACAATGACTATTCGAAAGTTTTCTAAAAATCCAATGACAATGGATACATTGCAAAAATATGGTTCAATAACTCCAGAGGCAGTAGAGTTTTTAAAGAAGCTCGTAAAGGCTAGATATAATATTTTTATAAGTGGAGGAACGGGATCAGGAAAAACAACATTTTTAAATGCTTTATCTGATTTTATTCCAAAGACTGAAAGAATTATTACAATCGAAGATTCAGCTGAATTAAAAATTGAAGGAATTGAAAACTTAGTGAGCATGGAGACAAGAAATGCTAATGCCACAGGAAATGGTGAAATACCAATGAGACAGCTGATAAAATCATCTCTTCGAATGAGACCTGACAGAATAATAGTTGGAGAGGTTAGAGGGATAGAGGCATTAGATATGCTTCAGGCTATGAATACGGGGCATGATGGAAGTCTTTCAACAGGACATGCTAATTCCAGTGAGGATATGATGTCAAGGTTGGAGACTATGATTCTTCAAAATTCTGATGGCCTACCTTTGGCTGCACTTAGGAGGCAAATCGCATCTTCCTTAGATATTATTATACACCTTTCAAGAATGATGGATCATTCCAGAAAAACGGTTGAAATATCGGAGGTATTAGGCGTTGACTCCAGTGGAAATATCGGAATAAATCCATTATTTATTTTTGAAGGAGGAAATCTTGTTAGAACAGCGAATCAGTTAACTAATAAATCAAAGCTTGAATTTGCTGGAATAACACTTTAGGCGGAAAGGATATGTAGAGCTTATGAAAGAAAAATATATAGAAAAAAGAGGTGTATTTGGTAATTCGGTTGATTATCATATCTATCATATGAAAATATCGGAGATACTTTTTGGAGCCGGAATAGGTTTTAGTGTAGGTGCAATAATATTCTATATTTTCTTTAGAGTGGTAATTGGGGCTTTGATTGTTGGTATTTTATCAGGATTGATTGGAATATTTGCTTATAAAAAAAAATTGAAAGAGAAAAGATACAATATACTTCTTGATCAGTTTAAAGAATTGTTGGAGGCTTTGGCGACTTCCTATAGTGCCGGCCGTAACTCGGTAGAGGCTTTCAAAGATGCAAAAAATGATTTATCGCATATCTATCCAAAAGACTCGTATATCATGATTGAAGTAAATGCTATTCTTGCCGGTATAAAAAATAATAAGAGTATTGAAACTATGTTAATTGATTGGGGTGAAAGGAGTGGGCTTGAGGATATTAAAAGCTTTGCGGATGTTTTTGCAGAAACAGAAAGACAGGGTGGAAATATGGGTAAAGTTATTGGAGATACCCGAAATGTTATTAATGAAAAAATAGATACTGAGAGGGAAATAGCAATGGTTACTAATTCTGCTAAAAATGAATTTAACATTATGATGTGTATTCCTTTTGTAATATTGCTACTCATAAGTTCAGATAGTTCGATGTCAATTGTTAGCAACACTCATATTAATATCATAATAAAAACTATAGTTCTAATTGTTTTTGCTGTGGCATATGTATGGGCGAGAAAGATGCTTTCAATTAAGGCGTAGGAGGTGATTATTATGAATGAAGAAAAAACAAGAATGATATTTATGATAATTGCGTCTTTATTAGCGTTTATTTGGATTATCCTTTTATTTGTACGGAAAAAAAAGTATATGGAAATAATTAAAGGTGTAAGAAGAAAAGGGAAGAAACATTTTTTTGCAGACCTGCTGATGGTGGGTATTAATATTATTGACCTACTAAAATTAAAGGGTTCTTCGGAAAGAAGTATAAAGCTTAAGAAAGTTTTAGCTGACAATTATGGAGATAAGTATACAGACTTTTATTATCTTATCCTTCGAGCAAGACAATTTACCATAGGGTTCAGTGCATTGCCAATTGTATTCATAGTTGTGTCAGTTCAGACAATTTCATATTTTTTTCTTATTGTAATTATTATTGTAGGACTTTTGATATACGATTTGGAAAGAGAGGAGAGGATTATACATGACGAAAGAAAAGAAGCAATGATTACTGAATTTCCAAGAGTAATTTCAAAACTTACTTTGTTAATCTCTGCAGGTATGCCATTACGTGAGGGGTGGAGACGAGTATCGTTGAGTGGTGATGGACTATTATACAAAGAAATGCAGGCAACAATGGATGAAATGAGTAATGGTGTAATGGAAGTTCAGGCCTATAAAAATTTTGGATCAAGATGTGACGTGAAAGAGATTCAAAAGTTTTCATCTATGCTTATCCAGAATATGCAAAAAGGTAGTAGAGAACTATCTGGATATATGAGCGATTTAGCATCAGATATGTGGAACATAAGAAAGGATATCGCTAAGAAAAAAGGAGATAAGGCGGCATCCATGTTGTTGGTTCCAACAACGTTGATTTTTATTGGGATATTGATAATGGTTATTGCGCCGGCAATGGCTCAAATGAGTTTATAGAATTGTGTAAAAAATATGATAAGTCGGGATGTATACTAATAATACAAAATCAAAATTTAAAGGAGAACGGTAATGAAAAAAATTATTACAAATACGTTAGACAACATGGTTGTTAAAGGAAAGCAGGTTGTTATGGCTGTATCTGAAGAAGAAAAGGGAGCCAGTGATCTGATTGCAGTAGTAGTACTTATTGTGATACTTCTTGCAGTGGCGCTTATATTTAAAAACAAGCTTGTTGATATAGTTAATGCGCTTGGTGATAAAGTAAGCGATTGGATTTCCTCAAACTAAAATCAAAAGAGTGCTTTGGAAAAGAATGGGGGCGATTTTGTGAAAATTCAATTAAACAACAGAGGGGAGGTGATTGTAGAAGCTGCATTATATTTTCCGTTTGTTATAATGATTGTTTTTTTAATCTTAGTATTAAGCATAATGCAGTTGAATCAGTACATTCTAAATTTTCAGGTATCACGCGTAGCGGATGTTGCAACGATGAATGTTCAATATGATGCGATAGAAAGCATTCAAGATAGTAGCAAACCATCGTTTTCTGCGGGATTGTCTCAGATGCCTAATTCGACGTGTGTGGTTAATTACTATAAAGCAAAACAAAATAGTTGTTTAACTATCGGTAGCGTAACATCGGTTTCTAACTACTCAGATTTGTTGGAAAGTTCTATCAAAAAGTATTCTTTGGTAAATGGATTTTTGGAGATGAATCCTTCTGTAAGTGTTAAAAATGGATTTACGGATTTGGTCACAGTAGAAGTGACATATGATTTAAGAATGCCAGGATTCATCAAATATGTAACTGGTGAATCACCAAAGGTAGTTGCAAAAAGTTGTACTACAAAAGTGGCCATTAGGCCTGTGGAAACTATGAGAAGATATGATGCAATCGATAATCAACTTAATGATTATTATGGTGGTAATGGATGGATGGATGGAACGACAAGATATTCCGATGTTGAATTTGACAGATTAGCGGTAAGTGGATGCGGATATTAAGGGAGGGGCTATATGGGACTCACGAATATGATGAAAACAAACTCATACGGAAAAACTAGAAAAGGAAATGCCGATAGAGAAAAAGGGTCTATTACCATATTTCTCGCCTGTATACTCCTTCCTATGATAATTGCAGAAGCAAATATTATTAATCTTTGTGCGCTTCTTTCTCTAAAGCAGATATCGAATGATGCAGGTAAAATGGCATCCAATTCAGCTTTAACAACATATAATAAGAATGCTCATGATATGTATGGACTATTGGTGTTTGAACAGTCCATGGTTGAGTATAAGACGAGGGATACATTTCGAAATAATCTCAATAGATATAGTACAAACAATATTGCAGAGATTACAGTGAATATGATGCCGGGAACAACCATTGAAAACCCAGAAATATTTAAAGGGCAGATTTGTGATGCGATGCGATATAACTATAAGGCGTCAGAATTAATTACAGCAGAAGAATTGGAGTATTTTGCTACTTTCCCCGATTCGATAAATGCGATAGATGCAAAAATTACTTATGACAAAGAGCTGAACGATCTTATAGAGGATTGTAATGATCTAAAAAAAGAAATTGATTTGTTTAGCTCAAACGAGGAAGAGTCTTCGGAAGAATACCAGGAGCTAGATACAGTGAGAATGATTGAGTGTTGCGATGATATTCTGGCCCACAAAACCACATTGGAACAGAAGAAAAACGAATGGCTGCAGGCCAATAATAAAACAGGTATAAGTGCGGAATTAAAGAATTCGCTTGTTAAATCATATAATGAAGAGACAACTGATGTATTTGATTTTAATAAAGTAGAAACGCTGAAGGATAGCTTGCAAAATAATTTCGAGGAGTTTTGTGAGTCTATAGATGATAATGAAGAATATGACTATATGTGTTCAAAGGGAGGTCTGTATTGTGCTAATTATGAAACAATAAAAGAGGATTGGATTAATCAACATAAGGCTTCAATGACGGATAATTATACAAATGGAACGAATATTTTGATTGATGGTGATACGTCATATAAAGCTATATCGCCGAGTCGATTCAATTATACATCTAATTCGGGGTATAGCGGAGATCTAGATAAGATGGTGACATACCAGTTAGATGGACTTAAAGAAACAGCCGGCATATATCAAAATAACTCTGAAGCTATTAATGCAGTGAGTAATAAAACAGTATCATATATGATAAGCGAATACGGAACAGAATTTTTTGCAGGTTTTCATAGAACGGATGACTATTCGCTTACGGGAGCTGATTTTGGATCATCAAAAATGGGTGAGCCCTATCTGTTTACCCAAGGAGGGTATTTGTTGTTTGGAGATTCTTCCGCTAAGAAGAATGAAAGATACATTATGAATATAGTTTATTATTCACAGTATATTTCGAAGTTGATAAAGAACTATACTGCATATGACAGATTTACTGGTTACATGTATCCAAACGATTATGCTATTGATAGATATTATCGAGATGATATATTGATGTTAGAAGATGCTGAAGAGCAAGCCAGAAATGACTACGAATCAATAATTTTGTATTGGGGTGCTGCAAATTTGTGTTATCTAGATGACCACCCATGCAGCGCTAGTAGATACACGTATGCACATTATATGAAGGTTCTTATGATTCTTCAGGCGACAACGAATGAAAATATATTATTACAAAGAATGCGATATGTAATCGAACAGGATGTATCGAGTATGAGTGGACATGAATTTAGTTTTAGTAATGCATATACTGCTGTTACTATAAATGCAAAAGTAAAATCACAAGGCATCATAGGTGAAGGAGCTACTTTTGATTATAATACATTTGCTATGTATTAGTGATAAAAATATTATGCAGAAAATCAGGACTGTTTACAACAATGTAGACGGTCTTTTTTTGTGCAAAAAATGTATAGGTTTTCATTGTTAATATTGTTATATAAAAAGGGGAGGCGAGGAAAAGGGTTATGAAAGGATTTAGGAGAAAAATACAAATGGAATCCGGAGTTATTACAGTTGAAGCTTGTACTTCGCTCATGATTTTTTTATTTGCTTTTTACATATTATTGGAGTTAATGAAATCGTTTGCCGTCGAGGCGTGTATGCAGGATGTTCTTTCGTCAATAGCGTTGGATGTGTCAATGGGTAATTATTATGATGCGGGTTACTATTCTTATGATGACAACAATACAAGGCTTTCATATAGAAGTAGATCTATGACCAATTTAGTAGACGATGATTTAAATGACGAAAGGATTACCCTCATAACAGGAAATATGAGTAATTTTAGTTACTCCAGTTATGAGATTGACAGTTTGTATGAGTATTATATGAAAGACAATAATAATCTGTCCAGACTGTTAGAGGATGACAAGGTTTATTGGAAGAACATAAGTGTTTCAACCACGGGTTACGGTCAGAATAAAAAAATAATTGTGACAGGGGATTATGGATATAGGATTGTAGATGTTCCATTCTTCAACGAGGATCAGTTTTATATATGGATAAAACAAAAAGCGGAGACATATGCTTGGAATTAATATGGAGGTACAGAAGATGATTATTATGAGTGTGAAAGAAATGATTATATTTTTCCTTGTCGGACTTGGAATTGGTGTATCAATAACTGTTTTGGGCGATAAATATCACGATAATCGTTATGATGAAAAATTATATAGTGGAAGGCGAGATATGGTGGTGTGCTTGTTTGCCTCTCTTCTGTCTGGGACTGCAATGATACTTTTTATCGGATATGACTATTCGGTTATTCGTGCAGTGTCTTTAGTTATACTTCTTTCGAGTCTTTTGGTAATTAGTAAAATAGACATGCTTCACAAGGTTATACCTAATAAGATTCTTATAGCTTTACTATTGGTTAAAGTTTTGGTCATGTTTATTGAATTATGTCTGTATAAGGAAAGCTTTGCAGTGTTAGTAATGACAGCTTTGCTTGGTGTCTTTTATGGCACGGTTGTGTTTATAGTAATCAGGCTGTTTTCTAAAAAATCTATTGGAATGGGAGATATAAAACTGTTTGCAATAATAGGTTTATACATTGGCAATGGTTCAATTATTCCAGCGCTGTTTGTTTCTTCTTTCATAGCACTGATATATGGAACAATTATGCTGGCAAAAAAAGCAATATCAAAGAAAGATACTATGAGTTTTGGTCCTTTTATAGCAGCTGGAACAATAATAGTTATGATTCTTGGGATTTAGGAGGTGCTATCAATGAGAAATATTGTTGCAATAATATTAATGATTGGGCTGGTTCTTGTGGGATGGAACTACTCTATGAAGGTTCCTAGACAGCAAAAATCAGAGCTAAAAAAAGCGGTTGGATTGGCAAAGGAATATGAGGTCAAAGGTTATTATAAGGATGCAATTATTGAATATAAAAAAGCACTTGAAATACAGGATTGTAAAGAGTGGAAAAGATGCATAGTAATTGATTATTTGGCTATGGGTGACATGAAGAGTTTTAAAAAAGAAGCAGTGAATTATCTTAAGATCTATGATGATGAGGAAATATACATAGGACTTATTAATTATTACTTTGAATCAAATGATAAAGAGAGTGTTAGTAAGTACTTGGATGAGGCGGAAAAAAAATATAAGGGTAATGAAGAAATAAAGGCGTTAAGAAATAGATTAAATGGTGAATATGTATTAGCATACACAGATTATATCGAGGTTGGAGAGTATATGGATGGCTATGCGGTTGCCAAAATCGGAGCGAAAAATTCTTCGGTAAGTGGTTGTGATGAGAAAGAATCTGCATGTTCAATAATATTAAACCAAAAGGGAAAAAGCGTAATAGATGTTCAATTTGATGAAGTATACGATGTTAGGCGCGGCAGAGAAAACTCAGAGGGGATAATAGAAACAACAACGTTAGATGAGAGTTTAGAAAGTCAGGTTTTCGCTACAGGTGATATTTTTGGTGAGGAGAGCCCTAGAGCTCTAGATGAAAATGGATATATAAGAGCGGTGCCTTTCGATGACTGTTGTTATAAAGGAGTAGCCCATGATGAACGAATCCTCGTAGAGAAAGACGGTAAATGGGGGTATGAATATAATGCTTCGAAAGAAAATGGGAATACACAAGGTTGTATTTACGATGATGCCACGGTTTTTGATAATGGAGTCGCGGCTGTAAAAATGAACGGGAAGTGGGCGCTTATAGATAAAGATGAGAACAATATCACAGATTATATTTTTGATGATATATACATTGATGAATTGAAAGATTGCTCCAGAGGAAGGGCTGTATTTGTAAAGCAAGGTGGATCCGAGGAATATTCCTTAATTAGCCTGAGTGGAGAAGTGTTATCTCAGGACAAGTATCATGAGGTAAAAGGATTTTTAGGAAAATCTGGGGTTGCGGCAGTAAAGAAAGATGGAGAATGGGGGGCGATAGATAATGAAGGGAATGTAGTTTTGGATTATCAATATGATGAACTTGGCTCATCGACTACGGATTATATACCTTTTATGAATAATAATCTTTGGGGATATATGGATACTAATGGAAACGTAATGATAGAAGCTAAGTTTGATGATGCAAGGGCCATAAATGATAATGGGTATGGTTTTGTGAATGAAAATGGCTCGTGGGAAACAATCACCATATATAGTTTAAAGGGTGAAGATAGTTTGTTTGACTAGATGATAGTATTGAGTTGGGAGGATAATTATGTATTGTGAGTATGAACTAATGGGAAAAACTAAATACTTAAAAGTTGTGAGTACAGATGATGAAAAACGAGATAGGTTTAAATGTAAAATGATTAGTGAAGCTGATATTCCTGGTATGGCTAGACTTTACTATGTATCTATAGATGGACAGGATATATATAAATATAACATAACCGGATATACAAGATTGGATGATTATATTTCTGCGTCATGCAGTGTTGAGGATGTAATAGAAACCTTGAAGAGAATTCTTAAAGCAGTTCACATTATTGAAAAATATGCTTTATCAAAAAAAGATTTACTATTGTCGAAGTATAGCATCTATGTTAATGCTGCGAACTCTGATGTTAGAATGATTTATGTTCCACTAGAAGAGAATTCTGATGCTTTAAATATAAAAATGAAATCTCTTGTGATAGATATTCTTGACTCGATTACAGTTAAAGATCAGAGGGTAATAGAGTTAATATCTTATGTTAAGACTGAAGGCGTTTTAGATGAATCTAAATTACAGGAAAGAATAGATTATTCGTTCCAGAAATATGTTCCAGTGGAATATATTAATGATAGAGATGTTGTACGCATTAAGACAGAAAAAAAGAAAATAAGAAAAAAACGAAGTAAAGAAAAAAACCTAATTCTCAATACGGGAAAAAGGAGATTTATAAAAAGGTGGGATAAGAAAGAAAGTGGTATAAATAATTCTGGAACATTGATCAATATCCCTTCTTTCTAGGTGGTTCTTGTTGTATTAGATAATTACATAAGTTAAAATGTTCATGATTTATTTTGTTTTATTGGAGATTATGAACATTATGACAAAGCAAGAAGAAAAAGCAATTCGAAGAAAACAGATTATAGACCTTCTTTTAGAAAGACCTTATATGCAAGTGGAATTAATGGATACACTTGGTATAAGTAAGAAGACTCTTCAGGATGATATAAAATATTTAAACGAACATGGTTATAATATTCCTAAACATAGTAAACATCTAGGCTATGTTATTAAAGATGCGGAAAAAGAAAGAATCAGAATTCTAATGGCACAAAACGGAGGACAACCTACGGTATATCAGAGTTTGGTTTCTAATCATATTCAAAAAACCATTCTTTTACTTATTCTCCAGAAAAAGGGTAGATTTACCTCGCTGGCAGAATTAACAGATGAGTATGAAGATTATCTTAATAAAACGGGTGGGGAAGAACAGTTAAGAGAAAGATTAATTAATAGTATTAATAACACACTTGGAGAAACGGGAGTGGGATTAGTAGCTGAGGGTTTTGTTGAGCAAAAACGATTAAGTGAATTAAATAAAAATGATTCAATGAATATCCCGCAAAAGTATAAAAATGAAAAAGATATTAAATGTTACAGAGTTACGAAAAAATCACCTGTACTTTTAACATTAGATTGGGATTCGGCTCAGGATATTCTTATGGAGATAAGAGCGTTTGGATCCGCCTATTCATTAAAGAAAAAACTCAAAGATATTGAAGCAAAGCTTTCTGTGGCTCTATATAACGAAGTTGAAATGAGTCAGGATAATTCTTTTGTTGTTTATGGGAATCGGATTAATAGAAATGCAGAGATTGAAAAAGAATTAGATTATCTGAAAAGTATCCCGTTTGAAAAAAACGTTATTAAAATAATTTATAATGAAAATGAAATATTGTTTAAAACTGGAATGCTTGTATATGTTGCCGATAAAGATAAGTTGTATATGATGGGAAAAAACATAGGCGCACCTGAAGAATATATTGATAGCATAATAGTTCTTCGAGTTGATAGGATGAAGGATGTTGTCACCACGAATGACATTAATGATATTTATTTGTCAAATGAGTTTACTGATATCTATGAAGATATGTTCTCCATTTCTGCAGAACCAATAGAACATGTAGAAGTAGAATTTGACATTTTTGGAAATGTTCCTAAAAAACTGGAACAACTAGCCAATAAAAGAAAATGTGCACATATCACTTATGATTACGAAAAGAATGTAGGATTATATGTGGATGAAATTCGAGGAATAGAAGATTTTGCGAAATATCTGAGAAGGTATGGCCGAAGTATAAGGGTTATAAAACCAGAAATTCTCAAGGAGAAGATGCGAAGAAGCTTAGATAGATTGGAAGAACGTTACAGAGCGGAGGGGTTATATGAATAAAGAAATGACAAACAGCATATATCGTCTCGAAACATTGATAACTCTCTTGAGTGGTGATGGATCTACGATTAACAACTTATCAGAACTAATGGGTTTATCTAAGAGTGTCATATACGATGACTTGCTTTCAATTATTTCAGACAAGAATTCTAGATTGATGATTCTGACATATGATGAAAAATACGAAGATGATTTTACGGATGACTACCACAATAGTAGATTCTTAGAAAAGATAAAAACGGGATTATATGATGATGTAGAAATATTTATAAGTGCACCATATACTAATAAGGTTGAAGTTGTTTTGACATCCGAGGAGTTGGATGCCCTTCAAGACTTTACAGATAATGGTATAGGGATATCGAGGGGCGTATCATATTTTGTGAAAAATAGTAATTCCGGATTTGGAGAAAGAGATATAGAATTAAGTAATTTTATTTCTGAATCTATGGAAGATGGTTCTAGCATAACCATTACATATAAGTCACAAAAAGAAGGTTCCGAAAAGTTTACGAAAACCATTCGCCCTATCAGGATAGTTTATAATACTGACGATAACTTAGTTTATTTGTGTGATCATGAGGGGAATTTTTACAGATTTGATGGGATAAAAAACTATAAACCATCAAATGAAAAGCTGGAAATATCTTCAGATTTAGATTTAAAGAAATTTGATAAAATGTGGGGCGTTATACTGTCGGAAGATTATACTCATATTAAGCTAAAGATTTTTGATGAAGTGGGAGTTATTGAACGTGTGAAGAATGATTTGGGAGATAAGCTGACCACGGACACATTTTCCTATAACCCCGATGAAGGTTATGCTATTTACGAAGATGATATTGTGGGGGTGGGAAGCTTCATGTCCTGGGTCTATAGCTATGGAAGCTCGGTGGTTCTTCTTGAACCTTATGAATTGGTTGATCGTATAATAGACTCTATAAAGAAAAGAAGGAATTACTATAGTTAGATAGGCTGTTTCTTAAAGAATATAAAAAAACGCGTAAAAAGATTGTTACTTTCATGTGATATAGTTGCACCATACTAATATGGAGGTTCTAAGCATGGATAATTATTGTGGTTTCCAGCCGGAATATAAAGAAGAATACATTGAATTTTCGGATATTGATGAGGCGAATGAGTGGTTTTTGACCAGTAATGTATATGTTAATAGATTCTCGGTTAAAGATAAGCCGTTGTTTAGTTCGAAAAAATCTGGAAGAGTCAAAATCTGTTATATGAATAAAACTCAATATGATAATTATGTATATCAAATTGAAAGAACTGAAGCTTATGGTTTAATGACCGAAAATATCGAAAAGTATAAGAGGAAGTGGAAACAAAAAAATCCAGATAAAGAATTGTGCATTATAACAAAACGCGAAGTTATATTTGGACAAAATGGTTCTTCGATGATTGGTTTGGGATTAACGGATACAGTTCATTTTATTCTATACAGAAAAACGAGAGATAATACTGATTATAAAGTAGATCAGAATTATAGCGGTTATAATGGTTTAAATCATGATGATAATTTTTATAATGCTTCATTATCAAACAATGGTTATTATAATGACGGTAACCACATAAATAGAACTGAACTCAACTATGAATCGATGCAAAATAATTTGGGGTGTATTAGATATTGTAGTGTTTGTGGATGCGAATTAACTTCTGGATCTATCTTTTGCAGTGGATGTGGTAGAAGAATTGATTAGAGGATATTGAGGAGTTGTATTAAAATGTTTTGCAAAAAATGTGGTCAAAAAATTGATGAGGGGAGTATGTTTTGTGAATATTGTGGAGCTAGGGTTACAAATCCCCAAATAGTTTATAAAATGAACACATTAAAAAGCTCAAAGAGTAGCAGTAAAAGGTTTATTGTTATTGCTTCAGTTGTAATTGCAATATTAGTGATATGCTCTGTCATTTTTGTCACACAGAAGAAAAGGAGTGATATAAAAAGCAATCTCTTTTGTGGAAGCTTTGATGAGTCAAGGGTTGTATTTCCAAATGATGGGGAAGCATATATAGATGGTGAACTCTTAATAAAGAAAAAAGACAAAGTATCAGAAAAGGACTTTGCTAAGATAATTAAAAATTATGGGGGCACTATTGTAGGATTCAATAATATAACTGCAATATATCAGGTCGATTTTGCTGAGGCTTATGGGGATAAACTATTTTCATTAATGTCGGCTATTTTAAAAGAGCCAACTATCGAATCAGTTACATTAAACTATGTATATTATACTGATTGTTTGGTTGGTGACGCTCCTCAATTAGATGATACTTTGATGGGGATTGATAAAGCGTATGATGATACCTTAGTTGGTGACATAAAGGTGGCCTTGATTGGTACGTCCCCAAAGAGTTCAGGGATAAGTGAACTTATTCCTGAAGCAAATATTACCGGTTCCGAAATCGGAACTGCTGGAATGGTTTCTCTTTTTGAATGGGAGTACAAGGTGTCTAGAGAGATATTTGATGGAGCTAAAATTCTAGAAATATCTGTTGATCTTTTGCCGACATGTGAAGAAGAAAATGAAGAAAACCGACTTAATGAAGAAATAGGTTTATTTTTTAAAAGCATAAACGAGAAAGAGGTAGACTGCCTTTTTATAAATCCGATAAAGAATAATGATAGTTACTTTCTCGTAAATATGGAAAGTGATATTGCCAGACAAATGACAGTAAACGTAGGTAGTGTTGGTGATGGAATAGTGTCTGATAATGTGGATATTTATGTCGAAGGGGATATATCTGAATCATTAGAATATACCGTAAGCATTGCACTATTATCATGGGCTGAAGATAATGAATTACCTGGATCGGTTATAAAATATATTCTCGATTATTCTACGATAACCGATTCTGAAAAGAATATTCAAATACTAAATGCAGACATTGCTGTTGAAGCTGCGAAAAAACTTCGAGCTTATATTGCCAGTGAAACAGATGCCGTAAATGTCGAGGAAATTAAATTTGAAAATTTTGAGCTGAATTATTTGCATAACCTTATAGAATTGATAAAACGAGAGAAAGGATATGTACAGAATGAAATGGGCGTCTCGAAGGTGATGGGCGTGGGTCCATATGACGCGATGGTTAAATTATTGGATAATGCATTTTGGTGTGTTGAAAATGATGACTATGAAAGTTTTTGCAGTATTTGTCAAGGTGATACAGAGAGTGCATTTGATTATTTTTGCAATCAAAAATCACAAAAAGGAAGAGATATAGATTATGTAGATTATGATAATATTAAATATAAGATTTTAGCAGATGATGGCGAAATATATTGGTGCTTTGCTTTGTTATATCAGTTTAATAATTCAGATTATGATTATTTAACAAAACTGTTTTGTATTTCAGAGGTAGATAATGAATGGAAGTTCGATTATATGGGCGAGGTGGATATATATAAAGGAAAATATGCCACACTATTTGAATCAATATATGATAATTATCCTGATGAATACGTAAGTGCAATGAAAAATAATAGGAACAGGGTACCCGAAGATATAGATTCTAATTTGTTTTGGGTTGACAACGATCTTTATATACCGGGGGCTTTTTTCTCGGATGTAGGACTTATATGGCAAAACGCAGATGGTTCAGTTGATGTGGTTGTTTCTATTATGAACGGTATGGACGCTCCAAAATCAATTTCGAATGTACAACTAGTGGTGACAGATGAAAAACTAGGTGAAATTATAAATCAAAGCTTTGATGTTGGAGAGGTAGGCGGAAAACAATCACAATCTTTTACATTTCATGTTAGTCCAGAAGATGTTAAAGCTGGAACAAAAACATGGACTTCAGTTGGATCATCGGTTACGTTTGACTGACTATGCAGATTTGATTAGTCTTCGACAATGTCGCAGAATGAAGATAAGTTTTCTAATTCGGCATCAGGAACCTTGACGGTATCTTTTGGAAATGTAAATTCCTGTAAGTAGTGTTCTCCTGGTTCAAGGTTTACTTCGACTGCTTGAGAATCAAATGCGGCGTCGCATATAGTTTCGCCATTAACAGTTAATTCAAGACCGTGAATAAGAACGGAATTGATCGTATGATCAGTTCCGTTTATTATATAACATTTTGCTATGATAGAATCGTCTTCATAGTATACATTTGCGGGCTTTATCGTAAGTACTCCTTCATCAGGCTCGTAGTTGTATTGGTTAATATATCTATTTCCAGTATCGCCAGAAATTTCTGAATCTGAGAGTGTATCTGGGTCTTCTTGTTCATTTATATAACTTTCAGTTATAGAAATAACTGTACTTTCGGTTGTTGTTTGTTCCTTGGTATTAGTTGATGCGGTTGTTTCTTCATTGTTTCGTCTTGAAGTGTTATTATCTTTGTCCATATCCATTATATTGATAACAACAAGTATAAGGACTATTGCTGTAAGAACACTTATAGTTGTCAAAGTTATTACAAAGTTTTTGTGGCTCTTTGCCTTAGTTGTTTCGAATTCTTCTATGAGATTTTGCTTGCTTTTTTCAAGGTATTCATTGCTCTTGATCAATGCTATCTGGTTTTTGATTATAGCGATAGTTTCATTGTAGTTCTGTGTTGCAAAAACCATTTGAGTATCTGTTGCAGCAACCTTAATTCCAAATTTATCGCATATTTGTAGAAATTCATTTCTTGTAATGCCAAGCTGTTCTATATCAATTGCTTCTTGTATTGAGTAATAAGTATAGGCCGACTGGTTGTAATAATTATTTGCAATACTGCATATGGTTGAATAATATGATACACCGTTATTATCAACTACTATACTGAAATTCTCGGCAAGCTTTTTCATATCAGCTATAGCGTCATCGTAGCTATAGGTGGTACTAGACTTCTCTCCTGAAAGTGCTCTTTCTACATCAGAAGCTTTTTTGTGAGCTGCTATCTGATTACGGTAAAGAGTCATAAGTCTATATAGCAAATTATCAAATAATGAGTTTCTGCCATATTTTATATCTATATCGGTTTCATTTGGATGATAATAAGAAAGTACATATGTGCGAAGATCCATATGAAATTTGAGTAGCTTAAGAAGCGCCTGAAAATCAAGGTCGTAGACAGAACGGTGTTCAGGTCGTAGAATCATGTGCTCCTTCTTCTTGTTGGCATCAGTTTGTCTAAAATAATCAAACCAATTATAGCCCATAGAGTATTGAAGAGCCTGATCTATACTCTTTGCAAGGCAAATGGTTAATATATCTTTAATTTTGTCTGCGGTTTGTTGAATAGATGCCATAATGAAAACTCCTTGATGGAAAACTAATCAATTTTAGCTAAAACATATTCTTTGAAAAGGGGAAGAGAAAAATTGGCAAAGCCATATTCTTTTATTAATAATCCCTTCTTTTCTAGTCTTTTTTTATAAGGGTTAAACTGATCATTTGTGATATTAAGAATGTCTCTTATTTCTGAAACTTTTCCGGTTGAGCTTTTGGCGATTGCACGTACGATTTCTTTATCTTTGTTCGAAAGCTCACTCCATATTTTGTCATATACTGTATCTTCAAGGTATTCTTGAACCTGGCTTATGACGTTTGTATAACTAGTTTTGTTTTGCCAGCAATAATACCCGAGAATTTGGAATGCATATGAATAACCTTTTGTGAGTCTAGCCATTTCCTCGGCATCTTTTCGAGGCGTATTAAGAGTCTTTTCATAATTATCCGCTATTCTTGTAAGGTTAAGCGGTTTTAAGACAATCTTTGGAGCTCTAAGTAAAAATGTCAAATTCTTTTGATTCTGTAATTCACTAACATTTTCGAAAAGGCCGGTCATCAATAAGAATATTGGTAGATCTTTTCCTATGAATATCTGATAAGTTCCAGCAAACTCTTTCATTGATTGATTGCATACCACCTCATCAATCGTTACAAGTAAACGTTTTTTGTGCTTTTTCATTGTTTCAAGCATTCGTGTTATTGCTACTTCAACGTTTGTTATTGGGCTCGAACCACCAAGTGCGAGTTCAATTCCAAAGAAAGAAAGATTAATTTTTGCTTGTTTAAATATATCAATTAGTCTTTTTTCGTTTGCTAATTTTGAAGCCAAACTCTCTAGGAGGTTAGATTCGGAGTTGAGTTCAATTACAGTCCAATCGGAATTTTTGCGAAGGGTATTGGCGACGTCAGCCATAAGAACAGTTTTTCCTGAGCCACGTAGTCCGGTAATAAAAAATAATTGTTCGTTATATTCGTCGTCTGAAAAGTTATCTATGATTTCTGATGTTTCAAGATTTCTAGGAACCATCTGTTTTGGTTCTTTTCCGAACATTCTTGTATAAGGATTGACAGCCATAAGTATTATCTCCTTTTGAGGTTTGATATTTTTACTGTTTTACAATTCTTTTACTAGTATTTACTACTTTGAAAATATTTTACTACCTTTTACTACTTTTATCAAATGAAATATAACATTAATTGTACCGCAAAAATGTGCAATTTTTTTTAAGTACATGGTATTAAACTTCAATTATAATATTTGAGGGTATGCTTATTATTTATTAGATATTGAATATCTCATCTAGCAATAAAACAAGGAATGATATAAAATAAAGCATATGGTTATTTTGGGAGGTAATATATATGAGTCTTTTAGCGGCGATATGTCCAAATTGTTCAGGACCATTACAGGTTAATGGGAAAGAAGGAGTTACTACTTGCCCATATTGTAAAACTCAGTTTTATAATGAACAAGCTATTAACAATTTTACTTATAATATAGGGAATATTGCAAATGTAGAAAGAATGGTGGTTCAAAGTTCTGACTCTATAGATCAGAAGATTACTAATGCAGATGCGTATTTGGAACAGATGCAGGATTATGATGGGGCTATTGAAAAATATAAGGAAATTACTGAAATCGCTGGAAATAGATACGAAGGATGGTGGGGCTTGGCTCGAGCATACACTCGTAATTTTCAAGATACAAATTGTGGTTCTCATATATATAAACTCGCTTCGGATTACGCAAGGAGAGCTTCTAATGTTGCGACACCTGAGAAAAAACAGGAAATTCTTACAACATGGGATGTTTATAGACAAAACTACGAGGGACATGTTCAAGAAGTACACCAAAGGATAGATTATATATCTAGCCAAAAGAAAAACGCAGAGGAACCATATAAGCAGCAGCAGAATGATATAAATTTGCAGATAGATAACATAAAAAACAATATTGATAAAATGGAATTAAGACAAAAGATATATAACATATGCATCAAAGTTTCTATATGTGCTGCCATTCTTTTTGGAGTCGTATCATTATATTATGAAATAAAGTATATAAATTATTTAAAACAAAAATTTCCAGAAGAGGTTTTGGAAACCCTCTCAATTGCTGATACTATTTCTCCTTCACTAAAGACTTATGGGAGTATTATTCTTCTTTGTTTATGTGTTATGTTCGTTTTGATGGTTATTCGTCTGATAGTAGGAAAGAGGATTGTTTATTGCAAGAAAAAGGCTAACAAAAAATACTATGAAGGTAAAGGAATTAGAAAACAAAGAGAACAGAAAACATCTTCGTTTACCAATGAAATTAATAATCTAATAAACGAATTAGAAAAAGGGGATTATGGACACCAGATGAATGAACAAATTAGAAATATATAAAGGGAGAATATTATGGGACTATTTAGAACAAATCCTAATGAGATTAAGTATACTGAAGGAAAAAAACATTGGACCGATGTAATAAAAAATTCTGGTTCCGGAGAATTGCTAATCTGGAGACAGCCGGAAGAGGATTTTAATACTAATTCGACATTGGTTGTAATGCCTGGAGAACAGGCGATTTTCATTAATCAAGGAGTGATTGAACAAGTTTTTGATAATGGAACATATAAGCTATCGACTGAAAATTATCCATTTATTGGTAGACTAAGAAATGCATTTTCGGGTGGGATAAGCACATTTAATTGTGTTGTATATTTTGTGAGAAAGGCTGATAGTAAAGAAATTCAGTGGGGGACATCGACGCCAATTCAAGTGCGCGATAAAATATTGGGTATTGCAACAGAAGTAAGAGGACATGGGTCTTACAAGGTTCGAGTGGTAAATCCTGCCATCTTTTTAGAAAAAATGATAGGCAATAATGTGGCATATCAAACTCAGTCTGACTTGACAGAGTATTTTTCTAATCAATTTCAAAGTACCATTAAGGATGCACTAACAAGAGCGTTAAATGAAACCGATCAGGAACTTCTTGGGATTGAGTCCAGGCTTGTTGAGTTTTCTCATCTTATAACCCCGTTCGTTGATGATATGCTTAATGAATATGGGCTAAAAAGTGTTAATTTTAATGTGGCGTCATTAAATATTAAGGATGACGAATTGCGAAAGAGATATGATGCGGCTAATTTGGGAATTTTCGAGAAGAGAGCAGATGCACAGGGATCAAAGGATGCAATGAATATATTGGGAGATGATTGGGCAAGACAGCAGTCTGTAGATATTATGAAGGAGATGGCCCAGAATCCAAATGCTGGAGTTGGTCTGGTGGGGGCTGGCCTTGGAATGGGAGCTTCTATGGGCGGCGCTCTGGGAAACATGTCCAATCAAATCTTTGGAGCATCTATTCAATCAAAATCGGATCCGTTAGAGGAAAGCAAATCTTCGCAAGAAGATCCGATGGAGACTTTGACTAAGCTTAAACAATTATTAGAAGCGGGATTGATTGAGCAAACTGATTTTGATGCTAAGAAAAAAGAAATATTAGAAAGGATGTAGTTTGTATGAAAAAAACTGTATTAACTATCCTAATAGATTTAGTATTTGTTGTGGTTTTTAACGTTGTCTTTTTTGTTATGGGTGGTTTTGATAGAACGTCATCAGAATGGATAGCATATGCATTTGTGCACTTATCATATTTGTTTATCATCATTACACCTTTACTAACAACTAAAGGGATTAGTTCGCATGTATTTGGGATGTCACTATATACAATATCAGGTGTATATTTTTATGTGACTTTGGTTTCTGCAATTTTGTTTATTGGATTAAAACAGGAATCATACAAAGCATGTCTGATAACTAATGTTATTATTACAGGTTTTTATCTTATTTGTTTATTTACAATGATTATAATAAATGATGATACGTCGCAGAAAGAAAATAATCATCAAAATGAATTACAATATGTTAAGATTTGTTCGGCAAAATTAAACAGTTTATCTGCAGTTGTAGAGAATCAGGAAGTAAAAAAGAAAATGGAGCAGGCGTATGATATAATTCATTCAAGTCAGACCAAGACCACACCTATTGGACAACAGTATGAAGCAAGAATATATGGATTGATTGAATCTCTAGATGTTCCTTTGAGAAATGGTGACAATGAGGGATTGTTGAAAATAATGGATTCTATTATTATTAGTGCAAATGAAAGAAATGAAGCAGTAAAACACTAAAAAAAGGAGGTGTACGTTTCGTACACTTCCTTTTCTAGTAAAGATTAAATATTATTAGTATGATGAAGGAGAGCAGTGTTAATACTGCAAAAGCCATACCAATAAGAGTTCCACATCCGGCACCTTTTACAGGTGGTTGGCTAGCATCAAATGGATAATATGTTCCATTTATCCATTGACCTGCGGCCTTACTACTATTTCTTTTCTTTTCTTTTTTTTGAATGCCCATATTTTCTATTTCAGGATATGGTGGAAGTGGCATATCTTGATAATTTGGTACGATTTTATTTGGATCATTATTCATATAAATGTGTCCTCCTAACTATGGTTGATTATAATGATTTAGTTCGAGTTGTCAATTAGTTTTAGATAGAAAATAATCTATCATACATTGTGAGGATTTATTGTTATTACTAGTTTATACTGTAAAAGTCAATATAAAAATGTAGGAAAAATGGAATATAAAAATGTAGGTTTTTCCACTTATTCCTCCGCAGTTTGAACTTCCAACAAGGACCGGATATCTTTTGTTCGGTATGACGGACCC
>Ga0129306_1000684_pt1 | contig 49081 bp, 34 predicted proteins | sample P827metagenome_FD_94438 | JGI IMG/M metagenome (GOLD analysis project Ga0129306, IMG submission 94438) | Capybara group fecal microbial communities from Wisconsin, USA - P827 metagenome | ecosystem: Host-associated > Mammals > Digestive system > Large intestine > Fecal | place: USA: Wisconsin... | reverse complement strand
TCTTCCCATTCCGAACAGAGCAGTTAAGCCCGATCACGCCGATGGTACTGCGTAAGTGGGAGAGTAGGTAGCCGCCGTTTTTCATGAGAGCAGGGTTTCAGTCGTAAGACCGAAGCCCTGCTTCTTTTTTATTTCAGTTTTTCCTCTCGGTACAAATGTGGACGGCTAGTTCTTTTTGTCGGGCGGAGTGTATGGAGCGTCCTGTTCCCTCGATTGGGCGGATTTGTAATTCAGCTGCTTTGAATAGAAGGATTTGCAATCCCTCACCATTAGCTCAGTCCTTTGGCTAAGGATTGCAAATCTCCTTCTCATTGCAAATCCGCCTGAACGGGTGCTTGAAAGACGAGGTTTCATGCAAGAAGAGAGAGGATCAAGGCTTCTTTTTGCCGAAGACGATGAAATGCCACTCATCGGAAAGCAGGGTCTTCATCCTGTAGTGACGCAGTGGTAGGAATAGGCGCTGTCTTGCGTAAAGTATGCCATCACCATGAGGGCTTCGGCATGGACGAGGGCGGCGTGGACAGAGGCATCTGCCTTGTCCCTGCCACGGGAGGGGAACCCGGTGGAGCAAGAAACTGCTCCTGCTGTCCATAGCATGGAGCAGGAACAGACAACACAGTTTGGGCGACTACCCATCATGCGCTGCCGTTAAATATAATAAGGTCAGTTGGCCTTGAGGGCATCGGCGATGAGTGCTTCGAGTTCGTCGGCCAGCTCGGGGTTGTCTTCAATGACCTTCTTGCAGGCATCGCGTCCCTGAGCGAGGCGTGTGTCGCCATAGCTGAACCAGCTTCCGCTCTTCTTGATGACGCCGAACTCGGTGCCTAGATCGACGATCTCGCCCGATCGGCTGATGCCCGTGCCGAACATAATGTCGAACTCTGCGCGGCGGAAGGGTGGGGCGACCTTGTTCTTGACGACCTTGACGCGCACCTGGCTGCCGATGACGTTGTCGCCGTCTTTGATGGGGGTGACCTTGCGGATGTCGAGTCGGACGCTGGAGTAGAACTTGAGGGCGTTGCCGCCGGTGGTGGTCTCGGGGTTGCCGAACATGACGCCTATCTTCTCGCGCAGCTGGTTAATGAAGATGCAGGTGGTCTTGGTCTTGCTGATGGTGCTGGTGAGCTTACGCATGGCCTGCGACATTAGCCGTGCCTGAAGTCCCACCTTGTTGTCGCCCATGTCGCCTTCTATCTCCGCCTTCGGGGTGAGGGCGGCGACGGAGTCGATGACAATGATGTCGATGGCGCTGGAACGGATGAGCTGTTCGGCGATGTCGAGGGCCTGCTCGCCGTTGTCGGGCTGTGAGATGAGCAGCTCGTCGGTATCGACACCGAGGTTGGCGGCGTAGAAGCGGTCGAAGGCATGCTCGGCATCGATGAAGGCGGCGATGCCCCCCTGCTTTTGGGCTTCGGCGATGGCGTGGATGGCCAGCGTGGTCTTGCCGGACGACTCGGGACCGTATATCTCGATGATGCGTCCCTTCGGGTAGCCGCCTACGCCGAGGGCGTGGTTGAGGGCGATAGAGCCGGTGGGGATGACATCGACGTCGTCGATTTTCTCGTCGCCCATCTTCATGATGGAGCCCTTGCCGAAGTCCTTCTCGATTTTCGACATGGCGGCCTGAAGGGCCTTCAGTTTCTCGCTGCGGCTGTCGCCCGTGGTTATCTCTTCTTCATTTTTCTTTGCCATAGGATTATTGATTTAAGTGAAATTGTGGACAAAGGTAAGGCTTCTTCTTGAAAGTTGCAAAAGAAAGCGGAAAAACTTTGTTTTGGCAGATATACTGACAAAAGGGGGATGTTTGGCAGATTTTTCGTGGCAGATAGATGTGTCATACCCTCCCTGTTGCCTTGTGGCACGGCCTTTGCTCTCTGACGGGCGGATTGCCGCGCCAATGTCGGCAACTGGAACAAGATTATTAACAATTAAAACAAATACAACTATGGGAAAAATTATTGGAATTGACTTAGGAACCACCAACTCGTGTGTGTCCGTATTCGAAGGTAACGAACCGACCGTGATTGCCAACTCAGAAGGCAAGCGTACGACGCCGTCCATCGTGGCGTTCGTCGATGGCGGCGAGCGCAAGGTGGGCGACCCCGCCAAGCGTCAGGCTATCACCAACCCGAAGCGCACCATCTTCTCCATCAAGCGTTTCATGGGCGAAAACTGGAATCAGGTGCAGAAGGAGATTGCCCGCGTGCCGTATCCCGTTGTCCGCGGCGACAACAACATGCCGCGCGTCGATATTGACGGACATCTTTACACGGCGCAGGAGATTAGCGCCATGATTCTTCAGAAGATGAAGAAGACGGCCGAGGACTATCTGGGTCAGGAGGTGACGGATGCCGTCATCACCGTGCCGGCCTACTTCAGCGACAGCCAGCGTCAGGCCACGAAGGAAGCCGGACAGATTGCCGGACTGAACGTGCGCCGTATCGTCAACGAACCGACGGCTGCTGCCCTGGCCTACGGCGTCGATAAGGCTAACAAGGACATGAAGATTGCCGTATTCGACTTGGGCGGCGGTACGTTCGATATCTCCATTCTGGAGTTCGGCGGCGGCGTGTTTGAGGTGTTGAGCACCAACGGCGACACCCACCTCGGCGGCGATGACTTCGACCAGGCCATCATCGATTGGCTGGTGCAGGAGTTCAAGAACGACGAAGGCGCCGACCTGACAGCCGACCCGATGGCCCTGCAACGTCTGAAGGAAGCGGCTGAGAAGGCAAAGATTGAGCTTTCCAGCTCCACAAGCACCGAAATCAACCTGCCGTATATCATGCCCGTCGGCGGTGTGCCCCGTCACCTTGTCAAGACGCTCACCCGCGCCAAGTTCGAGGGCCTCTGCCACAACCTCATCCAGGCTTGCCTGGAGCCTTGCCGCAAGGCCATGGCCGATGCCAAGCTGAGCAACAGCGATATCGACGAAGTGATTCTCGTAGGAGGATCCAGCCGTATTCCTGCCATCCAGCAGCTGGTCGAGAACTTCTTCGGCAAAACGCCTTCGAAGGGTGTCAATCCTGATGAGGTCGTTGCCGTAGGTGCCAGCATCCAGGGTGCTATCCTTAATCAGGAGATGGGACAGGACATCGTCCTTCTCGATGTCACCCCGCTGACGTTGGGTATCGAAACGCTTGGTGGCGTCATGACCAAGCTCATCGACGCAAACACCACCATCCCGTGCAAGAAGAGCCAGATCTTCTCGACGGCTCAAGACAACCAGCCCGAGGTCACCATCCACGTGCTGCAGGGCGAGCGTCCTATGGCAGCCCAGAACAAGAGCATCGGTCAGTTCAACCTCGCCGGCATTGCTCCCGCCCGTCGTGGCGTGCCTCAGATTGAGGTCACCTTCGACATCGATGCCAACGGCATCCTTAAGGTGAGTGCCAAGGACAAGGCCACGGGCAAGGAGCAGACCATCCGTATCGAAGCCAGCTCGGGTCTGAGCAAGGAGGAGATCGAGCGCATGAAAGCCGAGGCACAGGCCAACGCCGCTGCCGACGCCAAGGAGCGTGAGCGTGTGGACAAGCTGAATCAGGCTGACAGCGTCATCTTCACCACCGAGCAGCAGCTCAGCGAACTCGGCGACAAGATTCCTGCCGATAAGAAGGCTCCTATCGAGGCTGCTCTGCAAAAGCTGAAGGACGCCCATAAGGCACAGGACATCGCAGCCTGCGAAGCTGCTCAGAAGGAGCTCGAGACAGCCTTCCAAGCCGCCAGCGCCGACATGTACGCCCAGAGTGGAGCTCAGCAGGGCCCGCAGGGAGGCACCGACTACAGCCAGTACGCCGGTGGCCAGAATGCCGGCAGCCAGTCCACCGGCTCCTCCGACAAAAAGGATGAGAATATCCAAGACGCCGACTTCGAAGAAGTCAAATAAGACGCATTAATAAAAGACATCACAAGACACAATCAAATGGCGTGTAGCTCATCATAGCTACACGCCATTTTTCTTTTTTTATTCCGGCATTATTTCCGTGAATCCTTATATTCGTGAGTCCGTAAATCCGTAATACTATCAGCCTTCAGACCTCAGCCATCAACCTTCTATATATCAACTGTCTCCATAGCAAATGCTATTGTAAAGATTCAACCCTTTTACCGTCAGCAGGTATTTCTGGCGAGGGTGGCGGGGCGAATCCGGATAAAGCATACGGATATAGCCCTCGTTCATAGAAGGATTAAGAGAGTAGTCAAGGAAGTTTTCCCTATCTTTCAAGCCAATCTTCTCCATCATCACTTTGACGGAGAGTTGCTCTTCACCCAAAGCCTTCACTAATCTAATAATATTATTATTGGTGTGAATAAAACTTGTCGGGGTACTTGTCGGGGTACTTGTCAGTTGTTTTGAAGGAACTCCAAGGTTGGGCTGTTCTTTCCATTCTGCAGGCGGGTTAATATGCAGATAACGATTGTGCAGATTCCACTGCTCTCCAAGCAGTAGATTACGGAAAAAACGTTCCAGAAAAACAGGACTATAGTCAATCCCCTTTATGGCATTTTTGTAGTTTGCCCTCACAAGTGCATTACGGAAGTACCAAGAATGTTTTGCGAACAAGTCGTTCTCCACATTAAAGCCTAGTGAACGAAGATACTGAATAGTTAATACTGCCGTAGTACGTGTGTTTCCTTCGCCGAAGGCATGTATCTGCCAAAGTCCAGATACGAAATTGGCAACATGAGCCACTAACTCATCATTACTGATGCCCTTATAACTGAAATCACGTTCCTGCTGGATCTCATAATCAACAGCTCGGCGCAGATCTTCCCAATTCAGGTAGCTCACGGTGTCACCCTCCAATACCCATTCACGCTTGGTAATGTCGTACGTTCGCATTTCACCAGCATGCTTCATTACGCCTTCGAAGATTCTGCGATGCAAGGATATGTAGCCATTTGTTGAGAAGTCGCATGTCTTTACCGAGAGTATGCGCTTGATGTTCTTCGAGGCTTTGTCAGCCTCCTGTTTGTCATCATCGTCAGCCTCACGAGTCGTTTTATTCTCGTAATAGCTATTGAGCAACTGTTCCACCTCATCGATGGTGATTTCACCCTCGATGTTTCTGCGAGCCAAGCCGTTCAGATACTCTGACGTTTTCAGCCCATCCACCGCCTGAAGTCCAATAGCCGTACTCCAGGCGTATGCAGCTTCACGCTGCGACGGCTCTCCTTGACGAATATACTCGTCAAAGTTTAAGTATAGCTCCTTATCGTTCTTTTCGCTCATATCTCGTCTTACTTTATTTCTATCTATAACGTTTTTATTCCGTTCATTATTATCACATCAGTCATAGTCATCTTCAGCGGATAAAAGAACCGTCCCGTGATTCCTCAGCACAAAAATGATACCATCGATAACGGCTATCACATCTACGCGCCTACCCATTCGAGGAATATTGTATTCAAAGTACACACTTCCCCTTCCTTCATACGGTGCCAATACTTCGCGCATCGTCTCAATCTCCTCCACCCACGACTTCGATGTCTCATCGTTGATATCATGCTGTGAAGCCAAAGTCAACGTCCCAACTATCTCGTTATTGCTCCGAGATAGGAAGCCCGTGATTGAATCTGAGTAGTAATATCTTCGTGCTGGCATATATTATTATATCGTTTATGTTGCTATTACTTCATTTTCTTGCGCAGCTCATCAATTTGCCTATTTATGTCCGCTTGCATCTCAATAAGCCTGTCTAATTTCTGCTTATAATCATCGCGTTTGTCTTTCTTCCCAGCTGAATCTACAACTATGCTTGACTCATCATCTCTGAGCCCTAGTTTCTTAATTCGTGATGATATACCTCCAATATTTCGATTCATCAGAGATGCAATCTCAGACGTACTGAGCCCTTGCCTATAGTATTCTGTGAGTTTCTTGTCTTCTTCATCATCCCAATGTGCATAAGCGTTTTTATGAAGTCGTTTTTGCTGTTCCATATATGAAGTTGGCTCTGGTGGTATATGAACAGAAGATACATCTGCTAATGTTGCTGCATCAGGAAACGGCAAATCCAAACTATCACTCGTATACTGCTTAATAGCTTCGATGAATGGCTTTCCATAAGCCTTAGCCTTATATTCGCCAAAGCCATACACATCCGCCATCGCCTCTAATGACTTAGGACGTTTCAGCACAAGGTCTTGCAACGACTTGTCGGACATGACTATAAAGGCGGGCTTGCCTATCTCTGCTGCCACTTGACGTCGCACCTCACGCAGACGATTGAATAAATCGTCCGATTGTCCTTGCCCAACAGCGGCCCATTCTGCATCTCGCTCCTCGCGCTGTTGCTTTCTGCGTGACTTGACGGTAAACTCCTCGCGATTGATGATGGCGAGCTGCACATTTCTCCTCCCATAAAGCACCTCCTGCCCCAAAGGTGTGATATGCAGATGTCGGTCCTCGTTGTAGGCTATCTCGAAGAATCCCATCTGTAGCATCTGCAACAGATAGTCGTGCCAGTCGCGGGCAGAAATATCGCGTCCTGCCCCAAAGGTCTTAATCTCGTTATACTTGTTGCTCACTATATCAGGCGACAGCGTACCACGCAGAATATCTACCATCAGCGTGAATCCGATTTTCTCCTCCGTTCTGACAATGGCCGAAAGGGCTTTCTGCACAATGGTCGTTCCGTCAAACATCTGCGGTGGCGTATGACACACATCGCAATTGCCGCAGCCTTTATCGCTTGTCTCACCAAAATAGTTCAGCAATATGCGTCGCCTACATACCTGCGCCTCTGCATACTCCTGCATACGCTTCAGTTTGTCGAAATTGATTTCCTTCTGTCCACTCTCATCTGCAAACTTTCGCAGGGTGATAATGTCCTGCAGGTTATAGAACAAGATAGTCTCGCAAGGCAGTCCATCGCGGCCTCCACGACCAATCTCCTGATAGAAACTCTCAATGCTCTTGGGAAGATTATAATGAACTATAAAACGCACATTGCTCTTGTCGATGCCCATACCAAAAGCGATTGTAGCACAGATTACTTGCACACGATCATTCTGAAAATCGTCCTGCACTTTGTTGCGCTCAGAGTTAGGCATTCCTGCATGATACACATCTACGGAGAAACCGCCCAGCTTTAACTTGGCAGCAAGCGCTTCCGTCGTTTTCCGAGCCAGACAATAGATAATGCCGCTCTCACCAGGATGTCTGCGGATAAGCTCCTCGATAGAACGTAGCTTGTCCTTCGCAGAATAGCCGCGTTTCACGTCAAGGCTCAGGTTCGGACGGTCAAAACTGCTGATATAAGTATTGGCATCTTTAATATTCAGTTGTACTAAAATATCCTCCTTCGTAATCTTGTCGGCAGTAGCCGTCAGGGCCATAATCGGCACGTGAGGGAACAAATGCTTCAACTGCCCCAGCTGCGAATATTCTGGTCGGAAGTCATGTCCCCAGCCCGAAATGCAATGCGCCTCATCGATAGCAAAGAGCGACACACGAGTATTCTGGAGTATTGTCAGTACGCCCCCCACCAATCGCTCAGGCGAGATATATAACATCTTCACCTTTCCGTCCATGCAGCGATTAATAATGTCGCGGTTATATACCTCGTCGTTACTGCTGTTCAATGCCTCCGCAGCTATGCCGTTCATCCGCAAGCCTTCCACCTGATCTTTCATCAAGGAGATTAACGGAGACACGATAACCGCCATCCCATTCATCATCAGCGCCGCCATCTGAAAGCATAGCGACTTGCCGCCACCCGTAGGCATCAGCACCAACGAGTCGCCACCGCCAATGGCGTTCATGATGATGTCCTTCTGCAAAGGCCGGAACTCATCATACCCATAATAGGTTTTTAATACTTGCTCTATGTTATTCATGTTATATCAAAGTTCTTCAATATTCATTTTCCTAAGTAATTGACTCATTCTTTTCTCCCATCTTTGAAAGCACCATATTTGCCAAACAAACCGCATATTCTATTTTTGAGTCTTGGGGTTTCCAAGCCAGTGTATAACTTACCTTTGCACTAGTTACCTCATAACCTTTATCCGTCCACACTCTCAATTTGTCTTTACCTGATGCAGACAATGCAGCGACATTGATATTCTGTTCATTCAGCAAATATCCGTCTTTGTGTTGCAGGTTATCACCACTTCTTAAACGAAGCACAATGTCCTTTCTTCCCTTGAAGAAATTAAGGATAACATCATGCATGTTTAATGCAATTGATATAGAAGAATACTCTGTGGGAGGATTGGTTACCAGATACAGGTTCCGTTTTGCCCGAGTGAGACCTACATAATAGGATCGCATATCATCAACATTTCTTCCATTCGGAATAGCAGACATGAGGTAGACATTATCGAATTCTCGACCTTTGGCCTTGTGAATAGTGCTCACGAACACAGACTTATCATCATTCGCAATGAAATCCTCAATATTCGACTCGAAGATGTATTCACGCAAGTCGCTGCGATAATAGAATTGATGAGTTATCTCAAAGTCTGAAAAGAAATGCTGCATAATACTGAGACATGTGCTTGACGCATAGGTTTCCAGTGTGCGCTGTTTAGCCTCATTCCACATTTCCTTCGAGATGGTTACTTCGTTTTTTCCACCAAGTTGTTTGAGGAAGTAGCGAACTTCCGCAAGATTCCCAAAACGGAAGCCTCCCATTGATTGCGCAATTGTGGCATGTAAACCTCGCTGCTCCAACTCGTAAGCCACCTGCATTGCTTCTTCATTGGTTCGAGTCAAAATAGCTGTACTTCCCTCTGCTTTTATTTCTGTATCCAAAAGCGATTTCAAGGTCATCACCTTGCCATCTTCCCCTGTTGCAGACATGATGGAAGTATGCTTCAGACGACCGGGAATCCGCTGAACATAGCGGTTGGCACAATCAACTACAGCTTTCGCAGACCTATAGTTATCTGTCATCTCGTACAACTTCGCACCTTCTTGCTCTACTAGCGATTGCATATATCGTGAGTCAGAACCACGGAAGCCATAGATGTTTTGGTCATCATCACCCACTGCAATGACGCGCATTTCTTCATTCTGCCGCATCAGAGCCTGAACTAGTCGGAAGTCATCTTCGCCCATATCCTGAGCCTCGTCAATGACAAGCACACTTTTGGCTATCTTAGATGCTTCAACCTCTTCGTTTTCAATCATCTCTGATGCAATACGTACCACATCTTTAGCCTCATCCAGACTTCCTTGCTTACCAACAAGGTCAAAACTATATGAGTGGAATGTCTTGATGTCAACATAATGGGCTGCATTGCCGACCAAATCTATAAGTCGTTTCTTAAACTCAGTGGCTGCAGCACGAGAGAATGTAAGCATCAACAACTGTTCATGTTTTACATCTTCAAGGAGAAGCAGTGAAGCCAGTTTGTGCACCAATACTCGCGTCTTACCGCTTCCGGGTCCAGCTGCCACCACAATATATTTTGATTCCTTGTCATCAATAATCTCACATTGACGGTTAGAGAGTTTACCAAAGAGTTTGTTATATTTGGCTGGAGTGATATTTTGATCTATCTGTGCACGCCGTTCTTCCTTGAAATACTGATTGATGAACTTGCGGAAGTCCATTGTGAAGTAGTCGTTCACAAATCGAAGTGCAGCATTGTAGTCACGAACCATCAGGTTGGCATACTCACCTACGATATGAATCTGGCGTATACGTTGTTTGTAGAATTCATCCAATAAGCGATACTGCTCCTTACCATATCTTGTACGACGGTCGGCGATTCGACCTATCTGCATGGTGTTATAAATTACGATGAAACCACCTTCAATCTTCATCAGTTCCGTCTTGGTAAGATAAAGCAGAGCTTCCTCAATATCAGCAATTGTAGGTTTCTCTTGGTCGGTAAACATTGATTCCTGCCGACTGGAAATAAATTGTTGAAGCAACTCTACAATAGAGAAGTTCACAAGCGTCATTTCTTTATTGGGGTCTCGACTGACACTGAGCGTATCCACAATAAAGCGGCATATATCCATGCGTCGTTCAAATCGAACCTTCGTAACTTCTTGCGAAGCTTGCAGACGTATACTCACACTATCACTGAAACTATGTTCCTGTTTGTGGATATAACCCTTCAATGAAAGGAAATGAAGCAACATCCTCAAACGCTTGACATTTGAATATGTAAGACCGGCCTTTTGAGCTTCCTCATTCAGTTCTTTATAATTAATTCTTTGTGCTTCACCACCAAATCGTTGCAGAAGGAATTGCTCTAACTTTAAGATGATGTCAAGATTGCGTTGAGAAGTACTCTTGGATATCCATGCTTGCATGTCGCGACTGTCAGCCAACAAGCCATCCTGCCGCATCAGGTTAATATTCCTGATAACGGTTGCCTTGCTCATTCCAAGGATATCTGCCAAATAGTCAACACGACTCTCAGCTTCTGCCCCTCGACCTTCAGCTGTTGCACGTGCACTGATAAGTGATTTGATGATACGGGCAGCTTCTTCACGTGATTGCTCATCAAATAGTGGAGAGATAGTCAACTTTCTACGTGCCTCATCCATATTCTTCACAGCAATACCTGTTGCAAATACGTGAGGCGAGTTACTGCCTCGTTGAATGTACCCTGCATCCTCAAGTGCTGCTGTTGCGGCCTTAACACGAGTCTCAATGTCGTCTATTTCATCTCCCCATCCAGCCTGACGTGCTATATCCAATGGCGAACAGCTTACCTTATCTCGCTTAGCCGTAAGATCCTTGATGGCTTTCCATACTTGCTGAATCTCACTAATGCTGAGCTTCGTCTGATTGAGAAGTATAAAGTGCTTATCAAGGTCACTGTCAGCATACAGTACAAAACACTCTGCCTGCATCTGTGGGTCTCGTCCCGCACGGCCAGCCTCTTGCACATAGTTCTCCAGCGAGTCGCTGATATTATAGTGTACTACCAATCCCACATCTTTCTTGTCAACGCCCATACCGAATGCAGAAGTGGCAACAATCACCTGAGCTTCACCACTCATAAAAGCATTCTGGTTCTTCACCTTCTCGGCAGCCTCCATTTTTCCATTGAATGGCAAAGCTCGAATGCCGTCGTTGACCAAGTGCTGTGCCAACTCGCGAGTTCTTCGGGTTCGTGATACATATACTATTGAAGGGCAATTGTGCCCAAGAATCAATGAGCGAAGTAGGTTATATTTCTCATCAGCAGTATCGGCATGAAGCACAGAATAACGCAAGTTCTTACGCTCTGCATTGGCAGCAAACACTTTCAGTTCCAAGCCCAACTTTGCTCTGAAGTAATCGCAAATATCGCTAATTACTTTTTGTTTGGCTGTCGCTGTGAAACATGAAACAGCAATGGGCTGTTCCAATTGTTTCTTTTCCTGCAACTGACGAATAAAATCGCCAATATACAGATAATCTACACGAAAGTCATGGCCCCAAGCAGAGAAGCAGTGTGCCTCATCTATCACAAAACGAACGACATGGCGTCCCATCAACAATCGCTCTATAGTCTTACTACGCAGCATTTCTGGAGCGATGTATAGCAAATTGGCAGTTCCATCAGCCACCTGTTCTATAGCTGTAGCACGTTCGATAGGATCTAACAGTCCATTGATGGTCACCGCATCACTAATTCCACGAGCAGCCAAGTTGTCTACTTGGTCTTTCATTAGTGACTGCAAAGGCGAAATAACCACAGTCAGCCCATGTGTATTTCGTCCAGCCATCAATGCAGGCAATTGGAACGTAAGACTCTTACCGCCACCTGTAGGAAAAATTGTCAGCAAGGATTCTCCCCGAATAGCAGATTCCACTGCCTGCTGTTGCATAGGAACGCCATCGAAGATACGGAACTTATCATAGCCAAAGAACTCTTTCAGCCCGTAATGAGCATCTAAACGCTGATGACAATATTCGCAATCACCACAAGATGTGTTGCACAGCATGTTCATCACATTCACCACCTGTGGGTAATTTCGTATCACCCATGCTGGAGTGATAGAAAAGATATCGTCAGCACCGATTACTGCCAAACAATACGCCAACTCGATAGGATACTGTTTGACCAAGGTCTCAAAATCTGTGTGACTGCATACTTTCCCCTCATATTCCTTTAGAATTAATTGTTTCCAATCTGGTTTAGATGAAAATATTGTTGATATCCAACTGACATTTGGCGAATATCCTATATACTTGAAGAAACCTCCAAACTCCCGTTTTTCTTTCAACAAGTAAAAATAGATTTCCCTTCTATTATCCGATAACTGATTCCAAGCTGACACCTCATCATTCAGCAAGTCACGAGCCTTCATAGAATCATTCAGCGGATTGTTCAGTTCGTCCACTTGCAACTTATCATCCTTCACTAGATGATGATAAGGTCGTTTGGGGAAAAGTAAAGGTGATAGAAACAGTGTATCAACAATTGTAGGATTACCTCTCAATGAAACAAATTTCAGATCGAAATTGATGATATTGTGTCCACACACCGTATCGCATTTTGACACAAAGGCATCGAAGTCAGCCTTGGAACTAGTGTGCAACACTGCACCATCCTCCCTGACAGCTCCGTAATCCGCCACCTTCTTCGTCTGCGGATTGACCTCTGTATCAATAAATGCAATCATATCTTCTTTTTTGTTTTTATTCTTTTGTTTACTTCTTACTATCTTCTCTCCCTCTTCTTCCATCTCCGAACCATCTCCGAGGACATAAGCCACTGATGGTTTCAAGATTCAGGGTTCATGATTCATGTTAGGTTTCTGCTTGTGACATCACCGCCATTTTTACCGTCAGTTTATCAGCCATTTTCGTTGGTATAGCTCTGTGAGACTTTCACCTCAAACATGAATGTCGTGATAAGATTAACGTAGAACTCTGCGGGTAGGTTGCCATTATACGATTTAACTTTGCCATGATAGATTTTTTGTTGTTTGACGGCAAAGTTACAAAAACTAATTGAAACAAATGCTGATATGCTCAAAAAACTCCATAAACAAGCCAAAATATGATTGAAAGACCAATCTTTTGGCGAGTACATGAATATCATGCGGTTTTTAAAAGGGTGTACTTGGGCGGTACTTGGGAGGGTAAAACTATTTTTATTTGGCAATTTCCTTTGCTTGCATTATCTTTGCAATCGCAAAGGATAATTCATAATGGTCATGAAAAAACAATTTGCTTTCTTGTTATGCCTTTTGATGGGGGTTTTGGGTGCCCTGCCAGGCTATGCCGAGGATGAGGCGACTGATACGGCGAAGATGAATCTGGACTCGGTGGTACAGGTGTTGATGTCGCAGGTGCAGGAGCTGCAGCTGCAACGCATCATGCTTCAGGAGGAACTTGACCGCCAGGGGTATAGCGCTCGCATGGATTCTCTGGCGGCTGCTCAGCGGCAGCATCGTATCGACTCGTTGCGCAAGGTGACGAAGGGCTCGCCGCTCATCGTGGACGATGACACGCTGCTCGTGCTCTATGCCCGCAGCGGCGGCACGTTGCCGGAGGCTCGTGTGGCTGCGGCACGTGAAAAGATAGAGTCGCTTGGACGCCGACTGGTCTTCAAACCCGACTCGCTGTACGTGTTCGAAGGCGAGTTCTCGTCGGACATCATGGCGGGGGGGGATGTCCTGCTCACCATCACGGATACCGATGCGCTCTGGCAAGGCAAGCCGCGTGCAGAGCTGGCTGAGGATTACATGGGTGTCATACAGAAGAAGATAGCCCAGCTCCACAAGACCTATGGCCTGCAACGCAAGCTGTGGGGGCTGTTCCTCGCCCTGCTGCTTATCGTGGCACAGGTGTGGCTCATTAAACTGACCAACAAGCTGTTCAGGAAATGGCGGTTTAGGGCTATGCGTAAGGTGATGGGCTGGCTCAAGCCCATCAGGTTGAAGGACTATGAGTTCTTGAATGTCCACCGGCAGGGTGTTGTGGTTATGTTCTTCTACAAGGTGTTGCGCATTCTTGTCATCATCTTGCAGCTGTTCATCTCCGTGCCGGTACTTTTCTCCATCTTCCCCGAGACCAAATCGTTCGTCAATACCATCATCGGCTACATCTGGAATCCCATCAAGGAAATCCTCGGAGGGCTTGTCGGCTATCTGCCCAATGTGTTCAAGATTGCCATCATCTACCTCTGTTTCCGCTATCTGGTGAAGGGGTTGAAGTACTTCTCCGGCGAGATTGGGAGCGGACGTCTCAAGCTGGGTGGCTTCTATGCGGACTGGGCTGCACCCACGTTCTACATCCTTCGCATTCTCTGCTATGCCCTGATGCTGGTGATGATATGGCCTTTGCTGCCCAATTCCGATTCGGGTGTGTTCCAGGGCGTCTCTGTCTTCGTCGGTCTGCTGGTGTCTCTTGGTTCCACGTCCATCATCGGCAATGTCATGGCCGGTATGGTGATGACCTATATGCGCCCCTTCCACATTGGCGACTACATCAAGGTGGGCGACACGGTGGGCGAGGTTATCGAGAAGAATATCCTCGTCACCCGCATCCGCACAAGGAAGAACGAGATTGTCACCATCCAGAACTCCAACATGCTGGGCTCACAGACGTCTAACTACACCGAAGCCGCCAAGACCTACGGCCTCATTGTCCACACGAAGGTCACCATCGGATACGACGTTCCCTGGCAGCAGATTAAGCACATCATGGAGTCGGCAGCGGCTGAGACGAAGGGGATAAAGAAGAATCCCAAGCCCTTTATGATGACGACGGCGCTTGACGACTTCTATGTGGAATACGAGATAAACGCTTTCACCGACAATTCCGAGACGTTGCCGCGCGTTTATTCCGAGCTGCATCAGAACCTGCTCAGACGCTTCTTTGAGGAAGGTGTGGAGATTATGTCGCCCCATATCTATGCCCGTCGTGACGGCATTGACACGCAGATGCCTGCCAGCTACCTGCATCCCGAAGAGACTTCAGTTAAGGATTAAGAGCTTTATTGGGTTAAGAGTTAAGAATTAAGAGTTAAAAATGGTTTATGGGTTTAGTTCCGGATGCGTCGGAGGAATATTATGCCTTTGCTGAGGTTTATAAACCGATTTTGCCACGCAAAAACATTAACCCTTTTTTGTAAAACAAAAAAACAAAACCTTTTGCGGGCAAAAACTAAACCATTACATTAAACATTAAACTTTAAACCAATTTCAATCTTATATGGAAAAGGCTATGAGAATCAAGGCTTTCATCGTTTCATTATTCATCGTTCAATTTTCAGTCATCGTGCCTGCTCAGACAACCGCCCGGATGGTGCTGCCCTCTGATATTACAGCGTCAGGCCAGAATTACGTCAACAATCGTGCTCCGCTGCCCGCTAACCCTTTCATCAAACTGCCTGTCACCTCTGTCACTCCACGTGGCTGGGTGGGCGAGATGATTCGCCGTCAGAGCGACGGCCTTGCCGGACGGCTTGGCGAAATCAGCATCTGGCTCGACAAGAAGGACAACGCCTGGCTCGAGGAGGGCGGCTCGCACGGTTGGGAAGAGGTGCCCTACTGGTTGCGTGGCTATAGCAACATGGCCTATATGCTGGGCGACAAGGAGATGCTTGCCGAGACGAAACTGTGGGTAGAGGCCATTCTGCGCAGCAGCAAGGACGACGGTTTCCTCGGCCCGGCCAACGATCGCGAGGGACGCCGCGAGGTGTGGGCCAACATGCTTGCCCTGCAGATTCTTCAGGATTACTACGACTACAGCGCCGACCCCCGCGTGCTGCCTGTCCTTACGGCCTACTACAAGTGGGAATTGGCCTATCCCGAGGAGAAATTCCTGCGCCACTATTGGGAGAACTCGCGAGGCGGCGACAACCTGCTCAGCGTCATCTGGCTCTACAACCGTACCGGCGAGCCCTTCCTGCTCGAGCTGGCCGAAAAGATTCATCGCTGTACCGCTGACTGGATGCAGGAGAGCACCCTGCCCAACTGGCACAACGTGAACGTGGCCGAGTGCTTCCGCGAGCCTGCCGAGTACTACCTCGTCAGTCGCGATCCCGCCGCCCTCCGTGCCACATACAACGACTTCCACCTCATCCGCCGCATCTACGGACAGGTGCCCGGCGGCATGTTCGGCTCGGACGAGAACTGCCGTCACGGCTCCATCGACCCCCGTCAGGGTACCGAGACGTGCGGCTTTGTCGAGCAGATGCTGAGCGACGAGATACTCATGGCCCAGACGGGCGACGTGCTCTGGATGGAGAACCTCGAGGATGTGGCTTTCAACAGCCTGCCCGCTGCCTTCATGCCCGACCAGCGCTCGCTGCGCTACATCACCAGCCCCAACATGGTGCAGGCCGACAGCCGCAACCACCATCCCGGCATCGACAACCCCGGCCCCTACCTGATGATGAACCCCTTCTCGTCGCGTTGCTGCCAGCATAACCACACGATGGGATGGCCCTACTACGCCCAGAACCTTGTCCTGGCCAGCGCCGACGGAGGTGCTGCCCTCCTCATCTATGGTGACTGCACGGCTCGTCTGCTCGTGGCCGACGGGCAGCAGGTGACGCTCGACGAGCAGACACACTATCCCTTCGACGAGGATATCACCCTGACCGTTACGTTCGGGAAGACGAAAAAGGGAAGCAAGAAGGGCCCCGCTGCTGTCCGCTTCCCCCTCTACCTGCGCATCCCCACGTGGACGCCGGCTGCTCATGTCAGCGTCAACGGCTCGTCCGTCCCTTGCCGCGTCACCAGCGGAGGTCTGCTGCGCATAGAGCGCGAGTGGCAGTCTGGCGACGAAGTGAAGCTCCATTTCCCCATGACTCTCTCTCTGCGCCGTTGGGCGCTGAACAAGAACAGCGTATCCGTCGATTACGGCCCTCTGACGATGAGCCTCCTCATCGGCGAGCGCTACGAGAAGCAAGACTCCCGCAAGACCGCCCAGCACGACTCAGGCTGGCAGGAAGGAGCCGACGACAGCCAATGGCCATCGTACGAAATCTATCCTACCACGCCGTGGAACTATGCCCTTTTGCCCGATGTCAAGGACATGAAGGTGGAGTGGGGTACCTGGCCGGCGGACAACTTCCCCTTCACCACCGAGAGTGTCCCCCTGCACGTCAGCGCCCGCGGCGCCCGCGTTCCCACGTGGGGGCAGGACGAGACGGGGCTCTGCCAGATCCTCCCCGATGCCGATGCCCCGCGTGGCCCGCTGGAGACTGTCACTCTTATCCCCATGGGGGCTGCCCGTCTGCGCATCAGCGCTTTCCCGCCCGTGGAGTGACAGCCGTCGTATAGTTATCGTTTAACGTTTAATGTTTAACGTTTAACGACCATGCGGCAGGAACTTTATTCAGTTAAGAGTTAAAAATTAAGAGTTAAGAAAAATAGACCTGAGGACGTGTTCGTTAAACATTAAACATTAAACGTTAAACCGATTTTTTTGCGAATGTCCGTGAATACCCGTGAATAACTATTGTCCTTTTATTGGAATGTAGTCTGAATCGTTCGAAAACGTAGTCAAAACGAGTTGAAAACGTAGTCATTTCTTTTTAAAACGTAGTGCATTTGTGGCAAAAAGCACTACTTTTTAAACAAAAAGTAATGCTTTCTTGGAGCGGCGAAGGCGTGCGAACTGGGGACAGTTGGGAGGTTGTGACGGGTTGCGAAGTGCCCATTCCACTAACAAACTCCCCTTTGCTGAGCGGTTTTCTTTTTGACCCGTCACAAAAGATGTATGATGTATGATGGAAGATGTAAGAAGGAAGATGGAAGATGGAAGAGGGAAGAGGGGAGTCGCTTCGCGAGTGATGGCGTGTGATGTTTGGGGCATGCAGAAAGCGAAGATATTCGAAGAATTTCCTCCTTTTCAACGGCAAGGCGTATAGCCTTTGATTTTAATTTGCCAGCGTTTGATTCTAATTTGCCAGCGTTTGATTCTATTATCGTAGCGTTTGATTCTACGGACACGACGTTTGATGCTATTGCCGATGGGGTTTGCGATGAGGCTATGGGGATGAAAAGCGGTTAGCAGTTGGTGAGGAAACGGGGTGTTCTTGTGACGGGTCAAAAAGGAAACCGCGCAGCAAACGGGAGTTTGTTATAGGAATGGGCACTTCGCAACCCGTCACTAAACATCTTTCGCTCTCAGAGCAGTTTGCGGCGGTAGCGTTGTTTGGAGGAGAAGAGGTACTGGATGCGGAGGGCAAGTTCCCAAAGGGGATGGAGAGCTTCGAGCAGGGGCAGGGCGGGACCGAAGGAACGTTCGCCGAGGGCACGGGAGGAGCGGTTCCAGACAATCCAGCTGAGGACGTAGCGGATGAGCCAGAGCAGGGCAACGATGCCAATCACAAGCCACCAAACGGGCGACTGGTCGCCCAAAAGGGAACGATGAACAGCGGGTATGGAGAGGACGATGGCGGCGATGGTGGCAAGGATGTAGAGCACGCGAGAGAGCGTGTCGAAGCCGAGCGTGAGGGGACGGATGCCCCGCAGATAGCGGCGGGTGGCGATGCGGCTGAGCCGTTCGAGACGCCAGTGGCGGCGGGATGTGTCGGAACAGCGGACGGTGGCCTCGGGGCTGACGGCGGCGCGGATGTGGGCGGGGCGGATGTTCTCGTTGACGAAGATGTCATCGTCGCCCCGCTCGAGGTTCAGGTGGCGCGAGTAGCCCTTAGCGTCGCCAAAGAAGATGTCGCGGCGATAGAGCAGGTTGGTGCCGTAGGCCATGTGGGCTTTGCCGCGTGAGGCGAGGCCGAGCAGGCGCAGGCCGTGTAGCAGGGTGTCGTAGCCGCGTAAGGCGGCGGAGAGGCCGCGCGAGCGGTCGTAGCCCGTGTAGCCGACGACGGCAGACGGGTTAGTGGTTAGGGGTGAGAGCTGAGCCGCGAGGCTGCGCAGCCACCCGCTGGTGGCGGGATGGCAGTCGGCTTCGGTGAAAACGAGCCAGTCGTTCGTGGTCGCTTTTATGCCCAGGGTGAGGGCCAGCTTGTGGTGGCTGATGCGGCGCGAGGTGGGCGGGACAAAGGTGGTGCGCAGACGGGGATAGCGCGCCTGAAGTTGCTGGAGGATGTCGGCCGTCTCGTCGGTAGAGTTGTCGTCAACAACGACAACCTCGAAGTCGGGGTAGTCCTGTTCGAGAATCAGCGGGAGGTTCTGCTTTAAGAGGAAATCCTGGTTGGAGGTGGGGATGACAACGGAGAGGGGTGGAAGGTTAGGGCTTTGGTTAGGGGTTAGGGGGGAGGCTGTCCTTTTAACTTTATAGAGCAGGAAGAGGTAGAGAATCTGTATGACGAACAGCAGGCCGCAGGTGGCCAGAAGGGTGATTTGGGTTGTATTCATTTTTAAGTTCAGAGGTCAGAAGTCAGAGGTCAAAGGACGTGTTCGTTAAACCTTAAACCAATGCCTGGGGTTCTTCGATAAGGTGGTGGTTCTCGCAGCGGAAGGCGCGGGCGGGGAAGGCATCGAGCAACGAGAGGTTGTGGGTGCTCATGATGACGGTGCTGCCCGTGTCGCGGATGCTGCGCAGCAGCTCGACGATGCGCTTGCCTGTCTCCACGTCGAGATTGCCGGTGGGCTCGTCGGCCAGGATGATTTCGGGCGAGTTGAGGATGGCGCGGGCGATGACGATGCGTTGCTGCTCGCCTCCGCTCAGCTCGTGGGGCATCTTGTAGCCCTTCGTCTCCATGCCCACCTGTTCAAGCACCTCGCGGATGCGCTGTTCGCGTGCCGAGCGCTCGCGCCAGCCTGTGGCACGGAGCACGAAGTCGAGGTTGTCGTGCACGTTACGGTCGATGAGCAGCTGAAAGTCCTGGAAGACGATGCCGATGCGCTTGCGCAGGGCGGGAATCTGCCCGCGCTTGATGCGGCGCATGTCGTAGCCCAGCACCTCGGCCGCGCCGTCGGCGATGTCGAGCTCGCCGTACATGGTTTTCATGAGGCTGCTCTTGCCCGAGCCCACGGGACCGATGAGATAGACGAACTCGCCGTTTCCGATGTCGAGGTTGACATCTTCGAGGACTATCATTTCTTGCTGGTGGATGTGTACGGCATGATAGCTGATGAGTGACATGGGACGTAAAGAATGTAAATTTTTCGCAAAAATAAGCATTTTGTATGTAAGGAGAAAGAAAAATCCGCTATATTTGCATTTCCATAGGAACTATTCCGCAAAAGAAACCCTCAAAAGCCCGCGCAGAAAATGTATGCATACGACCTTGTAACCCTTGTGGGCCCGACAGCCTGCGGCAAGACATCGCTTGCCGTGGCGCTGGCTGACAGGCTGGACACGGGTGTCATCAGCGCCGACAGCCGTCAGGTCTATCGGCGCATGGACCTGGGCACGGGGAAGGACATGGCCGACTATATGCTGCCCGACGGACGGAGGGTGGAGGCGTATCTTATTGATATCTGCGAGCCCGGGTATAAGTACAACGTCTATGAATTTCAGCGTGACTTCCTGAAGGTGTATGCCGATCTGAAGCGGCGCGGGCAGACGCCCGTGCTCTGCGGAGGAACGGGCATGTACGTGGAGGCCGTGTTGCGCGGATACAGACTGGTGCAGGTGCCCGTGAACGAGCCCTTGCGCCGCGAGCTGGAGGGCAAGTCGTTGGAGGAACTCACGCTTATTTTAAAAAGGTATAAGACGCTCCATAATACCACGGATGTCGATACGGTGAAGCGTGCCGTGCGCGGCATTGAGATTGAGACGTACTACGCCACTCATCCGCGTGAGGAAGAGGAATTCCCTCACATCGACAGTCTGGTGGTCGGCATCGACATACCCCGCGAAGTGCGGCGCGAGCGTATATCCGAGCGGCTGCGCCAGCGGCTGGACGACGGCATGGTGGACGAGGTGCGACGTCTGCTGGACGAAGGCATCCCCCCCGAAGACCTCATCTACTATGGGCTGGAGTACAAATATCTGACGAAGTACCTGCTGGGGCAGATGACGTATGACGAGATGACCAGCGGGCTGGAGACTGCCATACATCAGTTTGCCAAAAGGCAGATGACGTGGTACCGCGGCATGGAGCATCGAGGCATCCACATCCGGTGGATTGATTACGCTCTACCTACGGAAGAAAAAGTCAGTCGCATCATGGAATGGTTAGAAACGAAAAAACAACAGGAGATATATGAGCAGTAATATCATGTCAGACCGCTGGGGCATCATCTACGTGCCTATGGCCGGTGTGAAGCAGCGCCACAAGCGATGGCTTCAGATAAAGGCTGTACTGGACCAACGGAAGGTGCAGTACGACTATGTGCAGTCGGAAGACTACGGGTCGGTGGAGCGCCTGGCGCGTATGCTGGTTGACAACGGCTACAAGACCATCGTCATCGTCGGCGGCGACCGTGCCGTCAACGAGGCGCTGAACGGCATCATGACCTCGTCGGTGGAGAACCTTGACGACATCTCTCTCGCTATCATAGCCAACGGAGTGGGAAACGACTTCGCCAACTTCTGGGGACTGGGCGTCGATGAATACAAGAAGGCCATCGAATGTATCATCCGTGGCAACCGCCGCCGCATCGACATCGGTTACTGCTCTTTTAAGGACGAGTCGGACGTGGTGGTGAAGCGCTACTTCCTGATGGCCGTCAACATCGGCCTGGGCGCACGCGCCATCGAAATCAGCGACTTCTGCAAGGAGTTCTGGGGAAAGAGCAACCCGACGTACATCATCAGCATGGTGCGGCTGTTTGTGGAGCGCACACTCTACAAGATGCACTTTAAGGTGAACGAGGAGGTGGTGAACGAAAAGGTCATGACCCTCTGTGTGGGCAACTCGCGCGGCTATGGTATGACGCCCAGCGCCGTACCCTATAATGGCTGGCTGGATGTCTCGGTTATCTACCGACCTAAGTTCTGGCAGATGGTCCAGGGCCTGCGCATGCTGCTGAAGGGAAAGCTGCTCAACCACGAGCAGGTGCGCCCGTTCCGCACGAAAAAGTTTATCCTCTATGATGCTCAGAACGCCAGCGTCTGTGTGGACGGAAAGAAGCTGAACTACTCCTGTCCGCTGGAGATTGCCCTGATGCCGGAGTTCCTGAACTTTATCGTTCCATGAGGGGGCGGAAGGGACAGGAGAAACTGGAATTACTGGATTGACTGGAAAAACTGGAAATTCAGGTTTGACTGGAAGAACTGGCTTTTCTGGAGGAGGCTATTGAAGCTGAAGAGACGAAAAGCTATATCGGGCGCCACACTGTTGTGGCGCCCGATATAATAAGGGGGCAAGGGGGATTTGCGGCCCCTTTGATTCGGGTGGTTATCCCAGCATGTTCAGCAGGATGCCTGCAGCAACGGCCGAACCGATGACACCAGCCACGTTCGGACCCATGGCGTGCATGAGCAGGAAGTTGGTGGGATCGGCTTTCTGGCCTTCCGACTGGCTGACGCGGGCAGCCATAGGCACGGCGCTGACACCGGCAGAGCCAATGAGCGGATTGACCTTCTCCTTCGAGAACACGTTCATCAGTTTGGCCAGCAGCACACCACCGGCGGTGCCGACAGCAAAGGCGGTAACACCCATGACGATGATGCCGAGGGTCTTGAGGGAGATGAACGTCTCAGCGGTAGCTGTAGCGCCGACAGATATGCCAAGGAAAATGACCACGATGTTGTTGAGCTCGTTCTGGGAAGTCTTGCTCAGGCGCTCCACCACGCCGCACTCCTTCATCAGGTTGCCCAGCATGAGGCAGCCGATGAGAGTGGCAGCCGAAGGCAGGATGAGGCTGACGACGACAGCAACCACGATGGGGAAGATAATCTTCTCCGACTTGCTGACGGGACGCAGCTGTTTCATCTTAATCCGGCGCTCCTCCTTGGTGGTGAGCAGCTTCATGATGGGAGGCTGGATGACCGGCACGAGCGCCATGTAGCTGTAAGCCGCCAGGGCGATGGGGCCGAGGAGGTGGGGAGCCAGCTTCGAAGTGAGGAAGATGGACGTCGGGCCGTCGGCACCGCCGATGATGCCGATGGAACCAGCCTCAGCGGGCGTGAAGCCCAGGCCATAGGCGCCGAGGAAGGCGATGAAGATGCCCAGCTGTGCGGCAGCGCCCAGCAGGAGGCTCTTCGGATTGGCAATGAGGGGGCCGAAGTCGGTCATGGCACCCACGCCGATGAAGATGAGGCAGGGGTAGAGACCGAGTTTGACTCCCACATAGAGCACATCGAGCAGTCCGCCTTCAGCCAGCACGTGACGATAGCTGTGGAAGAAGGGGCTGTTGGGGTTCAGGAACTCATCGTTCCACATGGAGGTGTGGAACATGCCTGCGCCGGGTATGTTGCTGAGCAGCATGCCGAAAGCGATGGGCAGCAGGAGCAGGGGTTCGTACTTCTTGACGATGGCCAGGTAGAGGAAGATGCAGGCGATGACAATCATCACGGCATTACCCCAGCCCATGCCACTGAAGAACTGGAGGAAACCCATTTCGCGGACGAACTTGCTCAGAGTCTCCCCAGCGTTGAAGTCCTGGGCAAAGGTCGGCGCGGCGACAAGCATCATCAGAACGAATGTCGTCAGTAGTTTGATTGCACGTTTCATGTTTCTGTAGCTGTCTTTCTTGTCTGGGTTATGCAATCTCAACGAGGGCATCGCCGCTTTGCACGGTCTGTCCGACCTGCACGAGGATACGGCTGACAGAGCCTTCGGACTCGGCCACGATGTTGTTCTCCATCTTCATGGCTTCCATGACGATGAGTGTGTCGCCGGGCTTGACAGCCTGTCCGACGGTGGCCACCACCTTGACAATGTTTCCCGGGAGGGGTGCATTGACGGTTGTGGCACCGGCCGTGGGGGCAGCCTTCGGGGCGGGGGCGGCAGCGGGGGCTGCGGCGGGGGCGGCAGCCACGGGAGCCTGCACCTTCACGGGCTTTGCTTTGGGGGCTTCGCGCTCCACCTCCACGGTGTAGGCTTTGCCGTTGACGGTCACTTCCACTTTGCCGTCCTCTTTCTCAGCGACGCTGGCTTCGTACTGCTTGTCGCCAATCTTGAATTTGATATCTTTCATTGTCTTGTTTTGCTAAAAGGGTAAGTAATCGGGGGTTAATAGCTTTCGGGATGCCAGGCTGTGTGCTGGTGGTGATGGATGGTGAGGACATAGCTTTCCTCGTCGTGCACCTCCTGAAAGTACAGACAGAGCGCCGTAGCCACGGCGACGATGTCGTCGTCGGCTGCTTTGGCGGAGGGTGCGGCAAGGGCAGCAGGAGTGGCTGCAGCACGTGCCTCTACCGCCGGGGCGGGGGCTGCGCCGGACTTCTTCTTGGCAACTATGTTGAAGATGCCCAGAATCAGCACAAGCAGCAGCAGGATTACGAAGACGGTAACGATGCCGATGCCCGTCATGGCCCAGATGTCGGACCAGGTTGTTGCTAATACCATAGTGCGTGTCTCTGTTTGCGGGTGTTACAATGGAATGTTACCATGTTTCTTGTCAGGCAATGAAAGACGCTTGTCGCGGAGCTGGTCGAGGGCGCGGATGATGCGGAAGCGCGTGTTACGCGGCTCGATGACGTCGTCGATGTAGCCGTATTTGGCGGCGTTGTAGGGGTTGGCGAAGAGGTCGGTGTACTCCTTCTCCTTCTCGGCGATAAATGCCTTGGCTTCCTCAACCTTACCTTCGTCCTTGAGGGCCTTGGCTTCCTTGGCGTAGAGGACGCTGGCGGCGCCGCTGGCACCCATGACGGCAATCTCGGCCGACGGCCAGGCGTAGTTCATGTCGCCGCGAAGCTGCTTGCAGCTCATGACGATGTGGCTGCCGCCGTAGCTCTTGCGCAGGGTGACGGTCACCTTGGGCACCGTGCACTCGCCAAAGGCGTAGAGCAGCTTGGCGCCGTGAAGGATGACGGCATTGTACTCCTGACCTGTACCGGGCAGGAAGCCGGGGACGTCAACCAGCGTGACGATGGGGATATTGAAGGCGTCGCAGAAACGGACGAAACGAGCACCCTTGCGGCTGGCGTTGCAGTCGAGCACACCGGCCATCTGCTTCGGCTGGTTGGCCACGATGCCAACGCTTTCGCCGTTGAAGCGGGCAAAGCCCACAATGATGTTCTTGGCGTAGTTGGGCTGCACCTCGAAGAACTCGCCGTTGTCGACGATGGCGCCGATGACCTCATACATGTCGTAAGGCGTATTGGGGTTGTCGGGCATCAGCTCGTTCAGGCTGTCCTCGCAGCGGTCGATGGGGTCGTTGCAGGGGACGATGGGCGTTTTCTCCATATAGTTCTGGGGAATGTAGGAGAGCAGCTTGCGAATCATAGCCAGTGCCTCCTCTTCGGTCTTGGCGGTGAAGTGTGTGACGCCGCTCTTGGTGCTGTGCACGCTGGCACCGCCCAGCTGTTCCTGTGTGACCACCTCGCCCAGCACGGTCTTGACGACGTTGGGGCCGGTGAGGAACATGTACGATGTGTTCTCCATCATCAGCGTGAAGTCGGTGAGGGCAGGGCTATAGACGGCGCCGCCTGCGCAGGGACCGAAGATGCCGCTGATCTGGGGAATGACGCCGCTGGCCAGGATGTTACGCTCGAAGATTTCGGCATAGCCTGCCAGCGCGTTGACACCCTCCTGGATGCGGGCACCGCCCGAGTCGTTGATGCCGATGACGGGAGCGCCCATCTTCATGGCCAGATCCATCACCTTGCAGATCTTCTGTGCGAGAGTCTCGGACAGCGAGCCGGCGTTCACCGTGAAGTCCTGGGCGAACACGTACACCAGACGTCCGTCGATGGTGCCGTAACCGGTCACCACGCCGTCGCCGTCGTACTGCTTCTTCTCCATGCCGAAGTTGTGGCAGCGATGCTGCATGAACATGTCGAACTCCTCGAACGAACCTTCGTCGAGCAGCATGGCGATGCGCTCGCGAGCCGTGTACTTACCTCTCTCGTGCTGTTTCTCGATGGCCTTTACGCCACCGCCGAGGCGTGCTTTCTCGCGCTTCTCAACCAGCAGTCTGATTTTGTCTAATTGGTTGCTCATTTTGTGGATTTACTATTGTTTTTTTACTATTTGCGATTTTTTAATGTCTAGAAGAGCCCGTCAGGCTTTCTTCTCGCACAGCTCGGTCAGGACGCCCTGCGTCGATTTCGGGTGCAGGAAGGCAATCATCATGCTGTCGGCACCTGGACGGGGAGCCTTGTCGATGATGCGGACCTCTTTTTCGGTGCACTCTGCCAGAGCGTTAGCCACACCGTCTTCGATGGCGAAAGCCATGTGGTGCAGACCGCCTTTGCCGCCGCGGTCGGCCATGAACTTGGCGATGGTGCTCTCTTCGCTCGTCGGCTCAAGCAGCTCCAGCTTTGTCTGACCAACCATCAGGAAGGCCGTCTTCACTTTCTGGTCTTCAACAACCTCGGTCTTGTAGCATTTCAGACCCAGCACGTTCTCGTAGTAAGGAAGAGCTTCTTCGATGCTCTTCACAGCAATTCCCAGATGTTCAATGTGAGAAATTTTCATGATGTTTTATTAAAATTAATTAGGGTATAACAAAATTGTTTGCAAAGGTAGTGCAAGCCGAGAGGAAAAGCAAGAAAAATATCTTTTTTTTGCTTTTCCCGAGGCGCCGCCTGCCTAAAACGATAGTTAAAGGTAGTGCAAGCCGAGAGGAAAAGCAAGAAAAAAACCTTTTTTTTGCTATTCCCGAGGCGCCGCCTGCCTAAAACGATAGTTAAAGGTAGTGCAAGCCGAGAGGAAAAGCAAGAAAAAAACCTTTTTTTGCTATTGAATACTTCTTCGTCCGTCGCGACTCGGCCATCCAAACAAGTTTGATGGCTCTCGCTGCTCCGTCCGTTCCCGAGGCGCCGCCGACCTAAAACGAAGTTAAAGGTAGTGCAAGCCGAGAGGAAAAGCAAGAAAAAAACTTTTATTTTCTTTGTTCCTTCCTCGTTCTTTATTACTTTTGCGCGGAAAAACGGAGAAAGAAATGAAGAACACTTCCATGAAAGTTTTAGCCGTCGTGGTGGCGGCGTTATGCTGCCTGGCCGCAGGGGCGCGGGCACCGAAGCGGCGCAAGCCTGCTGAATTGTGGCCTGATGGCACGCCTATTGCTGCGTGGTTCAGCGATACGGCACGCGTGGACGTCAGCACGCTCGGGCGGCAGTATGTCCTGACGGACTATGGTGTGAAGAAGGATAGCACCCTGTTGCAGACGGAGGCCATCCAGGCCGTCATCGACCGTGCTGCCCGCGAGGGCGGAGGCGTGGTGGTGGTGCCCGAAGGGACGTTCCTCAGCGGCTCGCTCTTCTTCCGGCAGGGCACGCACCTACATCTCAGCGCAGGAGGAGTGCTGAAGGGCAGCGATTTCATCGGCGACTTCCCGTTGGGCGACACTCGTCTTGAGGGACAGAATATCCGTTACTTTATGGCGCTTGTCAACGCCATCGGGCTGGACGGCTTTACCATCAGCGGCCCGGGTACCCTCAACGGCAACGGCGAACGCTACTGGCGCTCGTTCTGGCTGCGACGGCAATACAACCCCCAGTGCACCAACCTCGAGGAAATGCGTCCGCGCCTTGTCTTTATTCAAGATTGCCGTAATGTCACTCTGCAGGAGGCTCACTTCCTCAACAGTCCCTTCTGGACGTGCCACCTCTACCGCTGCGAGAATGTCAAGGCTCTCGGCATCTACACCCATGCCCCCAGCAAGGGCCCTGTGAAAGCCCCGTCGTGCGACGCTTTCGACGTCGATGTCTGCACGAATGTGCTTATTCATGGCTGTTATATGGATGTGAACGACGATGCCGTGGCGCTCAAGGGCGGCAAGGGGCCTTGGGCGGATAAGGACACCATCGGCAACGGCCCTAACCGTAACATCATCATCGAGAACTGCACCTATGGCTTCTGCCACGGAGCGCTCACCTGCGGCTCTGAGAGCCTTTTGAACCACAACGTCATCCTCCGCCGCTGCCACGTCGAGGGCGCCGACCGCATCCTCTGGCTCAAGATGCGGCCCGATACGCCCCAGCGCTACGAGTATATCCGCGTGGAGGACATCACGGGTAGCGCCACACGCGTTGTCTTCGTCCATCCCTGGACGCAGTTCTTCGACCTTAAAGGGCGCGAGGACGTCCCCTACAGCACCTCTGCCAACGTCACCCTGCGCAACCTCAATATGACGTGCCGCACCTTCCTCGACATGGAGGAGCGCCCCGACCAGTATAGCGTCGAGCCCCTCCGCATCGAAAACTGCATCATCAACGGCCAATCCGTTTCACAGTAGTGTTGATTATAGTTCCTATAGTCCCTATAGATCCTACCTCTCTTATAGCCCCCTATTAATAAAAAACAATATGAAAAAAATCCTTTTGCCTCTTCTGGCTTTCACGGCTGTGCTGTTTGCCGGCTGTGCCAGTGTGCCCCTGACGGGGCGTAACCGCGTGATGCTTGTCAGCGACAACGAAGTCCTCTCGTCGAGCCTCACCCAGTATAACGAGTACATGACCTCCGCCACCCGCAGCACCAATGCCACGCAGGCCGCTATGGTGCAGCGTGTGGGTAAGAAGATTGCTGCGGCAACGGAGAAGTTCCTCGTTGACAACGGCCTTGGCGCTGAAGTGGCGCAGTACAAATGGGAATTCAACCTCGTCAAGGACGACGAGATGAACGCCTTCTGCATGCCTGGTGGAAAGATTGTCGTCTATGAGGGCATCATGAAAATCTGTCAGAGCGACGATGACCTCGCCGTCGTCCTTGGTCATGAAGTGGCGCATGCCGTTGCCAAGCACTCGAACGAGCGCCTTTCGCAGCAAATGCTGGCCTCCTACGGTTCAGCCATCCTCGATGCCGCTCTCAGCACCCGCAGCGAGGCTGCACGCCAGCTGAGGCAGACTGTCTATGGCTTGGGCGCCAACTACGGCGTCATGCTTCCCTATAGCCGCAAGCACGAGCTGGAGGCTGACCGCATGGGCCTGATCTTTATGGCAATGGCGGGCTACAACCCCGAAGTGGCTGTGACGTTCTGGCAGAAGATGGCCGCAGCCAATCCCACCCCCATTCCACCCTTCATGAGCAGCCACCCCTCCGACACCAAGCGCATAGCCGACATTCAGAAATATCTTCCCGAAGCCCAGAAGTATTACGCGAAGTAGGTTTCTTTTAGTTAGGAGTTAAGAATTAAGAGTTAAGAAAAAAGGTCTGGCGTACAGTTCCTGCCAGATTGTTTTTCTTGACTCTAAATTCTACATTCACTCTTGCCCTTCCTGGATCGTTGAGGCTTTCTGCAGAGTGTAGCGTGTCATCCAAGTTTATCCCGCATTGGCAGGTTAAAAACAGGATGTCAGGACTTTTTTTTGCTTTTGGACTTTTCCGTGCCGGCGTTGCGGCGGGCGGCTGAGCGGAGTATCTTGGCAAAGGCTTTGCGCAGGTGGAGGGGAGCGATGATCTCTATTTCGTTGGCCTGTGAAAGGAGCTCCTGCATAAAGTCGTAAGTGGGGCGCAGCCGCAGGGTGAAGTCGGCATAGTGGGGCCCGGTGGCAATCTCTTGCTGGCTGTGGTGGAGGGGGAGAGAGCGCAGGTAGTCGGGCAGACGGCCGTGGGCGCGGAGGATGATGTCCTCCACCTCTTCGTCGCCGCCGGTATAGACGCCGTAGTCGTTGGCGAAGAACGTCTTCGGGTCGAAGTCCGCGGGGAGGGTGAAAGGCCTGTCCGTCTCCTTGATGCCGAGCACGCGGTCAAGCGCATAGACACGGATGTCGTCCTGGCGGTATGCCGTGTTGTGTCCCACGAGATACCAGCGTTGCTTGAATACCTTCAGGCAATAGGGCATGAGGTTGAACGTCTGGATGAGGGCAAACGAGCGGAGGTATTTCATCTGCACGATGTGCCCGTGCGCCATCGCGTCGATGATGGGCTGCAGGTATTCCTGTCCCAAGGGCATTGTTTCGAGCAGGATGCGGTCGTGCAGCCCTGCGCTTGACTGCAGGACGCCCGCAACGGTCATTGATCGCAGCATCCATGTGTGCACGCCGGCCTTCTGCAGAATTTCCGGATTGTGGATAAAGTAGCAGTTGGTCGCGCGGTTGCAGTCGATGATGATGCCAAACATCTCATCTACGACCTCGCGGTAGCGGTTGAAGGTCGTTCGGCTAATGGGCAGACCGCCGCTGAAGGGCATGAGGCGCCACTTGTCGTTCAATTCAACGAGCGTGAGGCCTTCATCTCCCGCCTGCAACAGCGTGTTGACAAACCAAATGTATCGTCCAAAGAGTTCTTCCGTCTTTTGCATCGCAATCGGTGTTAGGGGGTTCCGACTGCAAAGGTAGTGCGAGCCGAGAGAAATACCAAAATTTTTTTTTGAGTATTTCCGAGGCGAAGCCTACCTAAAAGCCCCGAAAGGGATTAAAGGTAGTGCGAGCCGAGTGGAAAAGCAAATTTTATGTGCATTTTCCCGAGGCGAAGCCTACTTAAAAGCCCCGAAGGGGATTAGAGGTAACAATACTTTTCGGATTGTACAATGTTCACTTCGTGATTTCCGTCCAGTCGGCAATCATCATGGCTCCGACGAAGAGGCTGAAAAGAATAATCATTACGTTCATGGCGCGAAGGGTTGGGTTGACGGTTTGTTGTGATGGGTGCATTTTCTTTTGTCAGGCGATGGCGGGGCGGCGTACGAAGCGGCGCTGGCCGGCGACGAACTCGGTGGCGTAGAAGTGGAGGGTGAGGCGCTTGGTCTGCTGGGTGGTGGCTTGCTCTTTCATTGTTTCTTTGCTTTAAAAGTGAGTAATTTTCTTTTGACGCTGCAAAGTTAAGCGCAGCCTGTACCATATTCCCGTACATTTGAGTTAAAAGATTGGCCTAAAAACTATTTTTTAGCAAAAATTAAGATTTTTCCATGAAAAAGTGGGGTCGGAAGGCCAAAAAATTGACTAAAAAAAGCGTTTCACCACCCCAAAAATAAACGTCGATCTTCGCGTCGGCTTTTGACGTTTTCCAACGAAAAAAATCCCGCAACCTGACAGGCTGCGGGAAAAATCGGGCAGATAATAAAAGGCTTGGTGAGGTCAGTCACCGTCCTCTAGTTCGAAGATATCGTTGACGGGAATGCCGAAGACGAGCGACATCTTCAAGGCGAGGACGGTGGAGGGATTGAACTTGCCCTGCTCGATGGCGTTGATGGTCTGACGGCTGACGCCCGTCAGCTCAGCCAACTCTTGCTGCGTCATACGCTGACGTGCACGTTCTACGCGGATATTATTCTTCATGGCTGTAACGTTTGTTTTGTACCCAGTAGGAGATTTTGAATATCAGCAGATAGACGAAAAGCATCCACCATTCGTTTCCAAGTATATGGTTGTATTTGACAAGAAATTCAAAACCGGCTGTTCGTGCAATTATAGCGTTTACAACAGGTCCGAGAAACAAGAGAACGACAAAAATGATAGCGGTGATGGAAATGGATTTGTTTCTTAACTCCACAATGCGCTCATCTTCGATTCTCTCGCGAGTGAAACAAAGGATGATGGCAGATAAAGGCAGCAAGCCTCCGAAAGCTATCGTGCCGATGCTATCTACTTTTCTGGTGTAGCCCTGTATAACGAAGGGAACGAAGAAGAGAATACTCAGGACGATTCCTGCAACCAAGGCCGCGAGGCCGACCCACTGCCATGCGTGGGGAAGAAGATGTTGTTTTCTCATAACTATTGTTGAATTAAATCCGCTGCAAAGGTAAAGCATAATTTACATTCATGCAAGCTGACTTGACAAAAAGTTTGAAAAACTATTCTTTTTTAACATTCTGTTCCAGTATTTGAGTGGCTGGCAACTGCTTTGAACAAAATGTATGGACTTTCCTGTCTGCCTTCCACCTGTTCTGACGACTTTGGTACAATAACAAAAGAATCGAATGGACTTATTAGATGAAGAGAATAATCTCCGCTTTTTTTACATGTTTTTGTTTTTTTTGTATCTTTGCCGTCGCTTTCTAATTGTGTAAAAGATATGACTATTCCTCATTGGGTTGTGTGTGGGTGCATGTTATTGTTGACTATTGTTGTGTCTCGCTTTTGGATAAGAGTGAAGATGAAGCGTCAGAAAACAAACGCTAACATGGTCGTGTCAGAAAATGCGAATACTGTAAACGACACGTTGACCACTCAGCATGCTACAAAGGACTTGTCCGAGCTTACACCTATTTGGACGGGAGAAATGCGGGTGGATGGCAAGGATATTATCATCGTTGAGCCTGTTGACTTTGTGTTATCAACAGAAGTCTGGGAAACGTATTGGAAAGATTTTGCCCAAAATAAAAGTCTTGATAAATTGGGTTGTAAAAATGCGTTATGCTATGCTTTTGGAGATGTCTTTCACACCGTGCTGGTAGACGATGAGAACAAGATATTGGATTTTATCGGTAGTGAAGACATTATTGGGTGTTTCTTACTGGACGAGGTGCTAGCTTATAATCCTGCCTATGCGAAAGAGATAGAAGAACGTCATTTCGGCACTATTATACCCAATTATACGGGTGTGATTACATTTCGTGCCTATGAAATAGATAAATATGACAATATGACTTCTAGGGGAATCATTGAAGGAAAAGGTTCTATCAATTTCCGTTCGGTTTTCGAAGAAGAACTCGGCGATATCATTGAGTATAGAAATGGTTGGGGTCCAAAAAAGAACAGGACGACTGACGTCGTCCTGCAGTAAAAAGGATTGAATTGGGGCGTTTTCACAGGAAAAGTGCGGCTTATCTTGAAAAAAACACGCATGCAGGCCTGGCGGTTTAAGGAATAAGTTGAAAAAACGTAGGAGTAAAAATGAGTTTCAAGCGCTTGAAAGTTACATTCCAAGCGCTTGAAACTGCAAATCCAAGCACTTGGAATTCGGGCTTGGAAGGCTGTCCGGGCTTTAATAGCTTATTTCGCGCGAGCCGTCGGGGCAGACGGCGATGGTGACGCGGACGGTGTCGGGGGGGAGGAGGGACTCGATGAGCTCGGGCCATTCCATCAGGCAGATGCCGTCGGAGCCGTAGAAGTAGTCCTCGTAGCCGATGTCATAGACTTCGGCGAGGCGGCGGATGCGGTAGAAATCGAAGTGGTAGATGGGGCGGCCGGAGAGGGTGGAGTATTCGTTGACGATGGCGAAGGTGGGCGAGGTGACGACGTCGGTGGTGCCGAGGGCTTCGCAGACGGCGCGGATGAAGGTAGTCTTGCCGGCACCCATGGGGCCGTAGAAGGCGAAGAGGCGGCGCTCGCCCATGTCGTCCACAAACTTGCGGGCGGCAGCGTTGATATCGGACAATTTATAGTTCATAGTTCATAGTCTTTTATTAGTTACGAGTTAAGAGTTAAAAAAAATGTCCCGCTTGCTGTGTTCCGCGTACGAAGCAATTTATTCTTCATTCTTCATTTTTCATTTTTCATTGTGCGAAGCACGTAATTCTTAGCTCTTAGCTCTTGGCTTTTTTTGAACGTAGCGTGATGAGAGGGATGAGCATTTCCTCGAGGCTGATGCCGCCGTGCTGGAAGGTGTCGCGGTAGTAGGTGACGTAGTAGTTGTAGTTGTTGGGGTAGGCGAAGAAGTTGTCGCCCCAGGCGAAGATGTAGGCGGTGCTGAGGTTGGGCGTGGGGAGGAACACGCGGCGTGGCTCCTTGATTTCATAGACCTCTTTGGGGTTGTAGGCGAGGCTCTTGCCCAGCTTGTATCGGAGGTTGGTGTTGACGGCGCGGTCGCCCACGACTTTGACGGGGTTGCTGACGCGGATGCTGCCGTGGTCGGTGGTGATGATGACGCGGTAGTCGGTGTCGGCGAGGCGGCGCATGAGGTCGCTGAGGGGGCTGTGGCGGAACCACGAGAGGGTGAGCGAGCGGTAGGCGGCTTCGTCGGCCGCCAGTTCGCGGATGGTGCGCGACTCGGTGCGGGCGTGCGACAGCATGTCGATGAAGTTGAACACGACGACGTTCAGGTCGTTGCTCCCGAACTCGTTGAAACGGCTGATGAGCTTGTCGGCTGTGGCGGCGTCGTTCACTTTATTATAGGAGAACGTGTTGCGACGGCGATAGCGGTCGAGCTGCGTCTGGATGAGCGGTTTCTCGTTGAGGTTCTTGCCTTCCTCCTCGTCCTCGTCCACCCACAGGTCGGGGAACATCTCGGCAATCTTGTTGGGCATGAGGCCCGAGAAGATGGCATTCCGGGCATACTGCGTGGCGGTAGGCAGGATGCTCATGTAGAGCTCTTCGTCGATGGAGAAGAACTCCGTCAGTTCGTCGGCCAGTACGCGCCATTGGTCGAAACGGAAGTTGTCGAGCACGATGAGGAAGACCTTTTCGCCCTTGTCGAGGGCCGGGAAGATGCGCGTCTTGAAGACGTCGGGGCTCATCAGCGGGCGCTCGTCGGGGTGGGTCATCCAGCCCTCGTAGTTGCGGCGTACGAAGCGGGCGAACTCCAGGTTGGCCTCCTTCTTCTGCATGCGCAGCATGTCGCTCATGCTGCCCTCGGTGTGTTCGAGCTCGAGCTCCCAGCGGACGAGGTTGCGGTAAACCTCCTTCCAGTCGTCCACCGTCTCAGCCTCGTTTATGAGCATGGTGATGCGGCCGAACTGCTGCTGATAGCCGGTGGTGGTCGCCTCGGTGACGATTTCGCGCTGGTGGATGTTCTTCTTCAGCGTCAGCAGGATTTGGCTGGGGTTGACGGGCTTGATGAGGTAGTCGGCGATCTTGGCGCCGATGGCCTGGTTCATGATGTTCTCCTCCTCGCTTTTGGTGACCATGACGACGGGTGTGCCTGGCGAGACCTCCTTGATGAGGTTAAGCGTCTCAAGCCCGCTGAGGCCGGGCATGTTCTCGTCGAGAAGGATGAGGTCGTAGGTGGTCTCGCGGCAGCGGTCGATGGCGTCGCGGCCGTTGGAGACGGTGTGGACCTCATAGTCCCTGCCCTCGAGGAAGAGGATGTGGGGGCGCAGGAGTTCTATTTCGTCGTCTATCCAGAGAAGGGTGCCGTTTTTCATTTTTTGGGGGGATTTTTTTTAGTGGCTATAGTGCCTATAGTCCCTATAGTACCTATAGTTCCTATAGGGGCTATAGGGGGGGCGGGACGGGATTGTTTTAACTCTTCATTCTTAAAAAACAGTTACGGTTCTTCGTCTTCAAAGAGCAGCTCGTCGAGGGTGGAGGGCTGGTCGTCATCGGGAAGAGGAAGGGTGGTGAAGTGCTCGTCGAAGAACTGCTGGTACTCATCGAAGCTGTGTCCTTCGAAAAGCAGCTTGAGGTTCTCCTCTGAGAGGAGGTATGAGCGAATGCCCGAGAGGCGCGTGGCCATGTTGCCGTCCGCATAGAGGCGCTGGCGGTAGCTCCATGCTTCGTCGAAGTTCATGAAGCCGCTCACCTGCAGCATGGTGATGCCGCCCTGGCGGGGCATGGTGATTTCGAAGTTGCGCACCATGAAGTTGGTGAAGTTATAGCGGGCTATCTCGAAGAGCAGCTGGTTGTCGTTGACGCTGCCGTCCTCGTAGGCCAGCATGAAGATGAAGGGCGCGGCGCGTTCCTCGCTGAACGGTTTGACGGAGGCCGTATCGACGACGCCACCAGCCTCGGCTCCGGCAGCCATCAGGCGGCGCTGCCAGATGCTGCCCAGCGAGCCGGACGTCAGCAGGCGTCCCTCGCTCATGCCCTGGGCGATGAGGCCCGCCAACTCGCTGATCTCGTTCTGTGGATACTTGCTGACAATCTCCTTGAGGCGGTCGAGAAATCCCGATGTGTCGCCCTCCTGCAGGTGGCTCATGGCGCTGAGGAACATGAACTTCGGGCGGTGGACGCCCAGCGCGTACTTGCCGGCTGAGAGGCTGTCGTTCAGATAGACCTGGGGGTAGAGGCCCTCGTTGTAGGCGGTGTAGGTGGCGGCGTAGAGCGAGTCCTCGCGATGCTTGCCATGTAGGGCGTTGTCGGCATAGTCGGGGTCGCTCACGGTGACCGTGTAGTCGCTGTAGGGGAACTCCTCCGTAAGCTTCGCCTTGTACAGTTCTGCCAGCTCGGGCTTTTTCCAGCGCGAGTACATCAGGTAGAAGTTGTAATAGACGAGGTCCATGCCGCTATAGTCAGGATACTGGTCGGCGAGGCGCTTCAGCGTCTTCTCGGCGAGGCTGAAGTCCTCCAGCTTGTCCTTGTAGATGATGCCGGCGTTGAAGAGCGCCTCCTTGATGATGTCGTCCGACTCCACTTTCTGCTCGTCGCTGAAGGGGATTTGCTGGAGGTAGTACATGCGGTCGTGGATGTCGGTGACGACGCTGTCGGCGAGCGCCACGCCCGTGCTGTCGGACGCCAGGCTGTCGGCGGGCTGTTCGTCATCGTCGTAGTTGTACTCCTCGAATGTCGTCTCGGCGAGCACGCTCTTGTTGGCGCGGCGCCAGTTGTCCTCGAGTTTGCGCCGGCCCCACTTCTGCTGGAAGTCCTTCTTGCCCTGTGCCACCAGCTGCGTGTTGTAGAAGTACCACGAGTTGTCGCCGCCCGTCATCTGGGGCGTGTTCATTTGCGGCATGTTGGCCTGGGCGCGGCTGAGCGCCTCCTCGCGGCGGTTCATGCGCTCTTCCTCCTCGGCCTTCTTGCGCTCCTCCTCTTCCTTCTTCTTCACCTCGTCGATGATGCGGTCGATGACGGCATAGATTTCTTCCTCGGAAAGGGTGGCCAGATGCTGCAGGCTGTCCTGCAGCTCGATGGCCTGGGTGTGTTCTACCAGTTCGTCGAGGATGGACGAGCGTTTGTTCAGCTGCGGATAGTCCTTGCTGTCCTTGTCGATGAGTCCGACGGCCTCGCCGTAACAGCGCTGGGCGTCGGCATACTTGGCGCGTTCCCAGTAGATGTTGCCGAGATGGAGCAGCAGTATGCCCTTCTCCACACCATTCCGGGTGCTCTCCTCGGCACCCTTCTCGTAGTTCGCGATGGCCTTTAGCGTGTCCTGCTGTGCCAGCCAGATGTTGCCGATGGCGTAATAGACCTGGTCAAGATAGTCCTTGTTGTTGGGATTCTTGGCCATGCGGGTGAGCGTCTTTATCATGCCGGGTGCCTTGGCGGCGGGGACGACCTCGGTCTGGCGGATGTGGGCGTTGAACTCCAGCTCGTAGGGCGGGTTCTGGTCGATGGCTTTCTGGAAGGCTTTGTAGGCCTGCGGGTCCTGTCCCTGCAGGGCATAGACCTGCCCGAGCAGGTAGTATTCGCGCGCCTTCTGCTTGGCTGTCCGTCCACGCCGCTTCACCGCCTTCTCGAGATGCGGCAGCGCCTCTTCGAAGCGTTCGTGCTGCATCAGGTACGAGGCGTAGAGCGCTTCGTACTCGTCGGCCAGCTGGTAGGGGATGCTGTCGCGCTTGGTCTGGGTGAAGAGGTTGTCTGCCTCGTAGTTCCAGTCGAGCTCGGCGTAGCATTGTGCCATGCGCATGCGGCATTCGGCCACCACGCGCGGGTTGTCGCTGAAGAGGCGGGAGGTGTAGGCATAGGTGGTGGCGGCCTCGAGGAACTCGCCTTTCTGGAACTGAGCCTTCGCCATCAGCAGCCACACGTTGTGCATGAAGGGGTTGTACTCTTTCTTGGCATACCACAGCTTGTCTTTCTCGGAGAGCGTGCCAGCCTTGCGCTTGGGCTTGGCCTTGATGGAGTGGAGCTTCGATGCCTTCTGGGCCTTTTCGATGGCTTTGTCGAAGTTCGACGATCCCATCTTGCGGGTTGTCGGACTGCTGACGACATAGAGGGGGATGACCTCCATGTAGTTGTCCTTGTGCCCTTTTTCCTGCGCCTGTACGCCCTCTTTGTAGGCCTCGTTGCCGTTATGATAGACGTTGAAGCGGGTGACGAAAGCCTGATAGAAGCGCGACTGTGCCGTGTTGTCCTTTGTGCTGCCACAGCCCACGAGCAGCGTAGCCGCAACAAGGGCGACAACGCATAAGGCAAGGGCTGGGCATCTCTTCTGCACGTTTTCTCTTTTATACTTATTATATTATTAACGTCTGAAACCGTTTTTTCGTATGCAATCCATCAAAAACCTGCGCCAAAAAGGTTCCAAGATTCAGGTTTCAAGTTCCAAATCCTGATTTCGTGATTGCGCGCGGCGCTAAGCGCTTCTTCCGCTTGCTATCAGCTGGCAGGCTTCGTCCTTCAAAAGGATGGGTAGTGCCACGCCGCGCAGGCTGAGGCTTTTCAGCCAGTCCTCTATCTCGCTGGCATGCATGGTGTAGAGCACTTCGCGGAACTCCTCTATCTGGTCGTCGGTGTAGTCATCTTCGCCGATGCCCTGATAGGCATCAAGCTCCTCGTCGTTGAAGTATTCGATTTTCTGCCTGAGGGCCCGTATCATCTGCTCCTTCTCGCAGACATCGTGAGCGCCGCAGCATTGGCTGGCCTCCAGTTCCTTCATGCGGGCGTCGTACTCGTCGTGGCTGGTGACGTCCAACGAGATGTGCGACAAGTCCGTTTTCTGCGCATCCTTCTTTACTGTGCGGCCTTTCTTCTTGTTTCGCGAGAACAGGTCAAACACACAAAGTCCCACAAGTGCCACAGCACAAACCAATATCAGCGTCATAATTCCAAAATTTACTCTAACCTCTAACCTTTAACCCCTAACCAAAAAATGCTAACCCTTTATTTCCTCCACCTTGAATCCTACTCTGCTGAGGTCGTCCCAGAAACCGGGGTAGGATTTGCTGACGACTTCAGGATTTTCAATCTGGACGTAGTCGTGCGTCATAGCCGCAAGCGCGAATGCCATTGCCATCCGGTGGTCGTTGTAAGTGGCTATACTACTGGGAACTTGTGGACTTCTGTTCCCATTCCACATCAGCGTTCCGTCCTCGTAATGCAGTTCATAGCCGAACTTTCCTAATTCCGTAATTAATGCTGCGATGCGGTCCGTTTCCTTGATGCGTAGCGATTCCGTTCCCGTAAAGACAAACGGCTCGTTCAGAAGACAATACGCTACCGCCATCGTCTGCGCCAGATCGGGGCAGTCGGTAAAGTCAATATGCCTTGTTGCGCTGTTTCCTTCCCCGCTTGTCGGCTTCAGCAGCTCTGCGCAAACGCTGTCGCCTTGAAGGGAAGGCGTCTGCAGCCCTTTGAGCGTGACGCTGTAGGGGATGTTCTGTTGCTTGGCGATAGCCTCGAATGCCAGCCAGTAGGAAGCGGCGCTCCAGTCGCCCTCGACGGTGAGCGGTGCGGCGTGATAGGTGCCCGAGGCGATGCGCAGCGTATGGTTGTCGTCCCATGTCGTGCCGATGCCGTAGTGGGCCATCAACGTTCGCGTCATCTCGATGTAAGGGCGTGAGACGATGCGCCCCGACAGCACCAGCTTGCGTGCGCCGGTCAGGGGGGCAATCATCAGCAGGGCTGAGACGTACTGCGAGCTGATGCTACCGTCGATGTCGATGACGTCGCCGTGCAGCCTGCGTCCGCGGATGTGGAGTGGGGGACAGCCCTCCCGCTCCATATAGGTGATGTCGGCGCCGAGCGTGCCGAGCGCATCTACCAGCGGGGCGATGGGGCGCTGCTTCATCCGCTCGATGCCCGTGAGGATGACGTCCGCCCCTTCCCGTCCGGCATAGAACGCCGTCAGGAACCGCATGGCCGTGCCCGCCCCGCGCACATCGATGATGGAAGAGGGAAGGAATGCTGCCTGCATCACGCGTGTGTCCTCGCAGTCAGCCAGATTGGCGATGGGGGCTGGGCCGTCGGCACACAGACAGCTCAGCAGCAGCGCACGGTTGCTGATGCTCTTTGAGGCCGGCAGGGTGACCTCACCCTGCAGCCCTGTGGCGCGGTCGGCTATGCTCAGACGAATCATGCCGCGAAGGTACAATAAAAAACGCGAATACGCACTCTCTGGTACGAGGAAAAATATGAAAAATGCAGTCTTTTCGCAAAAAAGTCCGAAAAAAGTTTGCAGGGAACGAAAAATGCCGTACCTTTGCACCCGCTTATGAAGATAAGCACCCGTGTTCGGGGTGTAGCGCAGTTGGTTAGCGCACACGTCTGGGGGGCGCGAGGTCGCTGGTTCGAGTCCAGTCACCCCGACACAACGAGGGAGGCAATTGCCTCCCTCATTATTTTTCCATAGTTTTATTGTTCTCGCTGCATCGTCCGTTCCGAGGCGAAGTCTATCTAAAAGCCCACTTATCTCCGTAAAAGTTGACTTCTGGGTTGGCAGCGATGTCTGAAAACAAATGTTAGGTCAGAGGTCCGTCATCCGTCATCGGAGTGACAGACAATGCCTTAACCTCCGCTTTTTATGGCTCTCAAAAAAATAAGCTGAAACTTCGTCCGTAGAATCAGCTTCTACGGAAATAGAATAAGCATCTGAGAGAATAGAATCAAACGCTGAGGAAATAACGTTTAACGTTGTGAAAATAACGTCAAACTCTGGCGGCAGAACGTCAAACTCTGGCGGCCAGACGCCAAACGTTCACGAGAAAACGCCAAACGTTTTTTGAAAAACGTCAAGTTTTTCCTGCATTAGTTCCAACGTTTTCAGCGCGATGACGGATGACGGACCTTTGACCAAACATTTGTTTGCGCGCGTGCGCGCGAGGAAAAACAATCGGGGCGTCCCACGAAAGGAACGCCCCGATTCGTTGTTACTCCCAGCCGAAGTTCCACTGGTTGCGTCGTTTGTTGGCATCGGGTTTGCCCGACCCGCCAATTTCACCTCCTGATACATCAAGGATAGCACCTTGCAACTCAATCTCTACTACCTCCGTACGAGGCATTTCGTACTTTTTCATACGTCGTTACTTTTTTAAAATTGTTTTACCATTAATAATATATATACCCTGAGAGGGATTTTCTACCTTGCGGCCTTGAAGGTCATAGACCGTCCCTGTTTGTTGTATGGTAAGAGGCTGGTCAACACCTGTCATACCTTCCTCATCATCATTACCGTCTTCACCAATAAATCGCATACCAATGCTCTTTATTGGCTCCATTCCACTTTGGCGAGCTTCTATGTTCAGATATACGCGGAGCGCATTCAAATAAGAACCAGCCGACAACGTTTTCCAGCCGCCTCCGCTCATGGCGTAGCAGTCTGACAGTTCCCCTTCCGTCAAGTAGGAATAGGAGCCCGTAAAAGTGTATTCGTACTGCGTCGAACGGCAATCAACGCTGTTCTCCTCCGTTGCAAAAAGCGTTGTTTCGTTGACCGTTATCGTCTTTGTCCCCTTCGCCTTTGCACGGATGACGTAAGGGAAGTTTGCCTTCAAGGTTCCGCTTTTCATTTTGAAGAACTCCACGATGGTACGGTCTATGCTACCGTCGTCATCGTCGTCGTATTGATGCACGTTGTTTATATAGGCAACCTCGAAGTTACTCAGGAAATCGCTTGTAATGGGTATTTCAAACGGTACATATAACGCCTGCCAATTTGTGTTGTTAAACGTGCGTGTATAGTTGATTGTTTTTAAGGGAATGTCGTATGTTACCTCCAATTCTCTATAGCCATCTGTCAGCGTGACGGTGTTATTCTCATTGTCGTCATACGACAGCACTCGGCGGATGATGTTGCCTGATGCGTCCATCGAAACGCAATTGGGAATAGCAAGGATATCATCAACAATCGTAAAACGTCCCCACACCTCATCTGCGGCATAGACATCCCTGTAGCCTTCAAGAACATGCAAGGTGACGCCTTCATAAGTAAAAGGGGTGTCTCCAACCGAGGGAGGCGTTGTGGCTAAGCACCGAATGTCTGTGGCTCCACAACAACCCGCGAAGGCTCCATTTCCAATTGTGGTGACCGAGCTGGGAATGGTTATTTGCGTCATGTTGACACAATCGGAGAAAGCATAACTACAAATAGTCTTAACACCATTTGGGATGTCGAAAGAAGTGTAGGGAATGTTACCTGGACATTTCATAAGGGTGGTTTGTTCTTTGTTGTAAAGAATGCCATTCCTGCTGGAATAGTAGGGATTCCGGACGACCACATTAATACTTTTCAAGTCAGCACATCCATCAAATGCCTCATGAGAAAGCGATGAAACGGAAGAAGGTATTGTAATGCTTGTTAATCCCGAGCTAGCAAAAGCCTCCGCACTAATCTCCCAAACAGAGTTGGGTAACGTAATGCTTTTTAAGTTGTAGCAGCCCGAGAAAGCCATCGAAGCTATGGTTCCGATAGTATTTGAGAGATGAATTTCCCTCAACGTTCCATCACTAAGGAATGCACAACTTCCAATAGCCACAACGTTATAAACATGGCCTTCACAAGCAACGGTACTTGCGATGGTATACGTTTCCAAATCCTCATGACCGAAAACGAAAGCCATCTCTGCACGGATTTCGTAATAGATGCCATCAACCCAGCATGATTGCGCACTCACGCCCATGCCCATCATTCCGAAGAGGCAGAGCAGAATTAAACTCATTGTTTTTCTCTTTTTACTAATACTTTTCATAATTCTTTTTTAATAGGTTTATAAATAAGGTGAACTTTTATCTCGTTTTTAAAAGGCACAAAAAGAAAACGTGGACTAAAACTTCGTCTACGCTTTCGGAGGTGTTGGGGATAACCTAATGCACTTCAACGAGTAAAAGCCCACGCCTTACAGCGCGAGCGATTAACTTTTACTCTTGTGCATTTTCTTTCAATTCCCCAACTGTCCGAAAAGCAAGAACAAAAAGCTAACGCTTCTTTCTATTTATATTGTTTTTCTACCTCATAGGCAATCTGTTTTGGTTTGACAATTTTCAAACTTCGCTGCAAAAGTAGTGTGATTTTAATGGAATTGCAAGAGAAAGAACATTTTTTTGCTTTGGGCTATTAATTATAATGAAGAGTGAAAAATGAAATGTTAGTTTTTAGGAGTGTAGGAGTAAAGGAGTATAGGAGTGTAGTTTTTTAGGAGGCAGGAGTGTAGGAGGTAGGAGTGTAGACGAATGTCTTGTGTGCAGTAGTTCATTAGCAGAACTATTGTCCACACTCCTACTCTCCTTTACTCCTACACTCCTAAAATTCTTAACTCTTTTCATTCTTAAATAAAAAAGAACTTTGAACTATGAACTAAAAATCTCCGTAGACTTCGAGCTCGTAGATGCGGGTGGCGCCTTCGCCGGCGTCCTGCTCGGGGCCGGTGACGAAGATGCGGAGGTAGCGGACGCTGACGGGGTCGAAGGCGCGCTCTACTTCGTCGGCCTTGTTGCCGTCAAGCAGGTCGAGGGTCTTCCACTCTTCGGTGAGGCTGTTGCGGCCCTGGAGGAGGCAGCCGCGGGTGATGTAGGAGCCTGTCTCGCGGCCTGCGTTGACGAGGCGCCATGAGGCGACGGTCTTGGCGGCGCCGAGGTCGAAGGTGGCGTAGTGGGGTGCGCGGCTGACGTCACACCACTTGGTGTTGAGGTCTCCGTCGATGAGGTTTTCGGCCTTCTCGCGTTCGTTGGCCTGGCCGGTGGAGGCGAGGACGGTGGCTCCGCTGAGGAGGCTGGTCTTGCGGACTCGCTCGGCGCCCGCTGAGGCATCGGCGTCGTTGGCGTTGTTGCCGGTGAGGAAGAGGGCTCCGGCGGGGATGGCCTGAGCACCTTCGCTGACGGCGGTGGCGGCGAAGACCACGATGCCGCTCTCGCGGAACATCGGGCGGCGGGCGGCGTAGGCAGCGAACTCGGCAGCACGGGCGCTCATGTCGGCACGACGGCCTTCGCGGCCCTGACGGGTGCCCATGGTGACTTCGATGCGCTCGCCCTTCGGGAGGACGATGGCCTTGGCGCCGGCGGGCAGGTCGATGCCGATGCGGAACATATAGGTGTATTCGAAGGGCTCGTCCTCGGTGCCGCTGTGACGGTGGGAGCCGATGTAGGCGATGTCGGCGTCCTTGAAGAAGGGCTGGGTGTGGCCCTCGTGTCCCCACTGGCCGATGAAGCCCGTGTATTCGGGCACGTAGATCTCGGTCTCGGTCAGCACCTCTTTCTTACCCTTCTGGCTGATGATGCCGACGGGGTAGGTGAGGTCGCCCTTGACGGACGAGGCAAGGAGATATACCTTATTATAATTACCTTCGGGCAGGGCGATGGTGTCGCCGCGGGTGGCGAGGCCGTTCAGGCCGTCCTTCTCGCCGAGGACGAAGCGGACGTCGCCCGTGGTGATGATGCCGTCGGCGGGCAGAAGCTCAGCGGCATAGCTGTTGCTGCCTTCGAAGGATGCGCCGCGGCGGAAGTCGTTGAAGCTGAAGCAACGTTTGTTGAAGGGGAGGGTGACGGGCTGCTGCTCCATCCCTGCGAGGGTGGGCTGGCCGGCAAAGGTGATGCGATAGGTCTTGACGCTGAAGGCGCCGATCTGGACGTTCAGGCCATTGCCGCTGAAGGAGGCGGTGCCGAGGGGTTTCTCGGTGCCGTCGGCCTCGACGGCCTTGGCGATGGGGGCGGCGAAGGTGATGGTGCCCTGCTGGCTGCCCTTGCCGCTGTTCTCATAAACGCGGACAACATATTCGTTGCCCGTCTCGGCCTTCTTGAGGGCGCGGACGGTGATGTTGGCGTTGTCGGACGAGGCAAAGCTGAACGAGCGTCCCAGCGTGCCCTTGTGCTTCGGGGTGGTGAAGGCGCGCAGCGGGCTGTTGACCATAGTGGAGCGGGTGACGGCAGCCGCCTTGTCGAGCTCGCCGGCATGGCCTTCGAGGCAGTAGGTGAAGGTGTGCCAGCCCATGTCCTGCTGCTCCTGATAGACGTAGCCGCGGCCGGGCTCGGGAGCCCAGAGGAGCGAGAGGCGGATGGTGTTGTCGTTGGGCTTGTCCCAGCCGTACTTGCAGTTGTTGTAGATGGTGACGCCGTAGGCTCCGCTGCGGTCGGTGAGGTCGGTCCACTCGTGCGAATAGACTTCGTACTGGTTGTCGCGGTTGTTGCCGCGTTTCACGCTGCCGAGGCCGAGGTCGTAGGTGGCCTCGGGGTTGCTGATGGCGAGGGGGAAGTTGGCCTTGAGGAGGCTGTGGGTGGAGTGCCAGTCAACCTCACACTGGAAGTCGATGCGCTCGGCCTGCGTGCCTTTGTAGAGGTGGATGTACTGGTTGAAGGTGCTCTTGCCGTAGTGCTTGGTGACGCAGACGGTGGTGCGGACGGGGCCGTCCTCGACGAGGCGGACGCTGACGTCCTCCGTAATCTTCAGGGGAGCCTTGTCGACGGTGGGTTTCAGGATCTCCCATGCGGGCCAGGCTGTGCTCTGACATTCGTCGAAGATGACGAGGCCGAATGCTTCGCCGCTCTTGACGAGTTCGCGGCCTGAGCGCTTGTCGATGAGCGAGCAGATGTCGCCATTGGCATCGAAGCGGAGGCTGTAGACGCTGTTCTCGACCTCGCGGACATCCTTCTCTGCAAAGGGCTTGGCCGAAGCGGGCTTGACGCCATAGACGGCGAAGCCCACGCCCGGGACGCTGGCGTCAACGAGCAGGTGGCGCTTCCCCTTGCTGTCGGTGACGACCTGCGAGGCGACCTTCTTGCCGTCGGGGCCGGTGACGGCGTAGGCAGGGGCGCCGCCCCCGGGCATCACCACGTCGGCAATGGCCTGCTGGGCGAAAGCCTCGGTGTTGTGGAGGATGACGGGAGTGCCGTTGACGTCGGTGTTGAGCTTCGAGGCCACACCGCTGACGGCGTGGGTCAGCACGCTGGAGAACTGGCTGAGGGCGATGAGCTCGTCGTTCCACGAGAATTCGTAGGCACGCGGGATGCTGGTGCCGGGCAGGTCGTCGTGGAACTGATGGAGGATGACGCGGTGCCAGGCGTCGGTGAGGCGTGCCGAGGGATAGGCGGCGGTGCCCAGCCACTCGCTGACGACGGATGCGCGCTCGGCGGCGTCGGCCAGGTGTTCGTTCTGACGGTTATAGAGCTTCATGGCTGCCTGTGAGGTGTAGCAGCCCGTGCCGTGGACGTCCATGTAGAGCTCGCCGTCAAAGACGGGCAGCTCGGGATGGGCCGAGAAGGGGAGGTAGTCCTTGTAGAGCTGGTCGCTGGTGGCGCTCTTGATGGTGACGGGTCCGCTGCCCTTCATGCCCTTCACGACGGCGCGGACGGACTCGATGGTGGGCGAGCCTCCGGTGTCGCCCGTACCGTAGTAGCGGTAGCCCTCGGGCAGCGTGCTCTCGTTCATCTCGCGCAGCAGGCGGGTGTTCTCGCTGAGGTCGCTGTCGGGGTAGGTCTGTCCGTAGCCGTAGCCATGAGCCATCATGATGCGGCTGCCGTCGATGCCCTGCCAGAGTCCGACGCTGAAGGGGTAGCGTTTGAGCTTGCCATCGTAGAAGTCATGATTACGCCAGCCCAGTTTCTGCGACGAGAAGCCGATGAGGCCGCAGTGGGCAGCCAGCGTGGGGATGTCGTACGAGAAGCCGAAGCAGTCGGGCAGGAAGACGTCGGTGCTCTCCTGGCCGAACTCTGTGCGGTAGTACGTCTGGCCGAGCAGCGTGTTGCGCAGCCACGACTCGGGCGAGACGATGACCGTCTCGTTAGCGTCCCAGCTGGCGCCGGTGAGGTGCCAGCGGCCCTGGGCGATGTACTTCTTCACCTCTTCGTACTCGGTGGGGTAGTACTCCTTCATCCACGAGTACTTGATGGCACCCTCGAAATTGAAGATATACTCCGGATAGGTGCGCAGCAGATGGAGGTTCTGCCGGATGGTTTTGGGGATGTACTCGCGGATGGTGGTCTGGATGTCCCAGTTCCATTGCGTGTCCATGTGGGCGTCGGCCACCATGTAGGCCGTCTTGGGTTGGTCTTGCGCTGAAAGCGTCAGCGAGGCTGCAAACGTCAGCGCAGCAAGCATCAGGGGAATGCGGGTTCTTTTCATAATCTATAATTTAGGGTTGATTATTTTGCTTTTTCACGTATTTTTTTGCAAAAGTAAGGACGGGTAAGCAAAAATGCAAGAAAAAAGATGTAATTTTGCAGCCTGATAGCATTTTTTCATGGAGAACGAGCAAGGGAACATCGAGCAGCAGGTGCTGGAGGTAGCTACCGAGGCAGGACATATCCTGCTGGAGAACGGCGCCGAGATATCGCGTGTGGAGGAAACGATGGAGCGCATCGCGTCGCACTACGACGTCGATAGCGAGAACTTCTTTGTGCTGAGCAACGGCATTTTCACGACGGGGCGCCACTTCGCCAACGTGGAGTACATCCCCTTCAAGGGCACGCAGCTGGACAAGGTGGTGGCGGTGAACCAGATTTCGCGCGACATAGAGAAAGGGCGCTACACGCTCGACGAGGCCCGGCAGGCGCTCCGCCGTGTGCGCGCCATGCCCCCCAAGCCGTTCTGGGAACAGGTGCTGGCGTCGGCACTCGGCAGCGCGGGCTTCTGCATCATCTTCGGCGGCTCGTTCGCCGACAGCGTGGTGGCCTTTGTGGCTGGACTGCTGCTCTATGTGTTTGTGCTGAAGGCTACGGCCCCCTATCTGTCGAAGATATTCAGCAACATCTGCGGCGCGGCGTTCGTGACGCTCTTCTGCCTGCTCAGCTGGCGGGCAGGCTTCGGCGACAACCTGAGCAACATCATCATCGGAGCCGTCATCCCCCTCATCCCCGGCGTGCCCTTTACGAACGGCATCCGCGACATCGCGGGCGAGGACTATATAGCAGGCATCACACGCCTGCTCGATGCCACGATGGTCTTCTTCTGCATCGCCCTCGGCGTCAGCCTTGTTTTTCTGATTGACGGACGGATTTCGGGCGGCGTGATAGCCTTGGAGGGGATGGGTGTGGACCGCCTGACGGCGTTGTTCCCCATCCAGCTGGCAGCGGCGCTGGTGGGGTCGGCGGCCTTTGCCGTGCTGTTCGGCGTGCCGAGGAAGTATTACTGGCACGGCGGCGTGTGCGGCATGATAGGGTGGATTGTCTATCTTGTCATGCTGCGCTGGGCAGGCGGTAGTGTGGTGGAGGCATCGGGCGTGGCGACGATTGCCGTAGCGCTTACGGCCCGCGAGCTGGCTGTGTGGCAACGTTGCCCTATGACGGTATTCCTCATCTGCGGCATCTTCCCCCTCGTACCTGGTGCCGGCATCTACTGGACGTCCTACTACGTCATCTCCGGTCAGCTTCATGCCGCTCTGGCGGCAGGCTTCACCGCCATTAAGGTCGTCATAGCCATCATCTTCGGCATCGTCTTCACCACCGACGTCATCTTCCGCCTCCTCAAGCGCCGGAAGAAACGTCGCAGTTCATAAGGATAACGTTTTCGTTAAGCCAAATCTTGGAGCAGCGAGAGCAGAGATGTGCTTGCACAATCTCTGCCGAGTCGCGAAGGAGGAAGACCGAAGGTCAGTCGTGACAAGATAAGACGAAGTCAAATGCCCAAGGCCAAGCCTGCTTTACATCCTTTATGGCAAAAAGGTTTTCCTGAAGGTCGGCTTACACAAAAGTTTGTTTTTCTGCGTCGCGTGCGTCGCACCTTTGTAAACAGCAGAGGACGAGGCTCGTAGGCGTGACGCAAGGTGTGACGGAGTGTGTGACGCACTTTTGTGCGTCACACACTATTTCGCCTCAAATCAAGCCATTTATGCTCTCTATTTCAACACGTTGTCCGTGTGTACGTAGCGTTTGGCGACACACGACCCCTTTTGCAAACTATATATAGTTGAAGCATCCGAATTACCTCATCTCCACCCCTTCGTTCGGGTGCAAACCAAAACTTTTGAGAATGGCTTTGCCGTGGATAATTGCCATGAAATGTCTGCGCCAGCCATTCAAGGATAATTCGTGGTATTATATGTCCTCTCCTTCAAAATTCCCTATTTATCCTGAAATCCAATCTCTTATTCCTATTCAGATGTTGTTTCTTTCTTTAGAACGCAATTGTGTTTTAATTAAAACGCGATTGTGTTCTAAATAAAACACAGCTGTGTTCTAAATAAAACGCAATTGGGTTTCAAGAACAATAGCTTCCTTTGGCCTCGTTTTTGTCATGCTCCCCGATGACACCCCGAACTAACGGAAAAACATCAAAGCCCCTATCAGGGAGAAAAGTCCATTTTTGCCTTGAAGGCATAATGTAAACGCCTGATATTTTGCATAAAGAGCCCCCCTGTTCAGAGTCAACCCAAGTGTGACGCACTTTTTGCGTCACACTCTCCGTCACACTCTGCGTCACGCTTATGTCGCTTGTAATCTGTAGCTTACAAAGGTGTGACGCACGCGACGCAGAAAAACAAACTTCTTGTGGGAGAGAAGTCAGCTGTTTTCCTGATTTAGGTTGACCGTTTTGCTGCTTATTATCTCTACGGAGCCAAGGAGTCCAAGGAGATTGA
>Ga0129306_1000683_pt1 | contig 49133 bp, 47 predicted proteins | sample P827metagenome_FD_94438 | JGI IMG/M metagenome (GOLD analysis project Ga0129306, IMG submission 94438) | Capybara group fecal microbial communities from Wisconsin, USA - P827 metagenome | ecosystem: Host-associated > Mammals > Digestive system > Large intestine > Fecal | place: USA: Wisconsin... | reverse complement strand
TGTAGCCGCAGACACCTTGATTGTATTTTCCTACAACCTGTAACTTGAAGTCAATGCTGTACTTTTGATTATTCCCCATATTTTTACACCTCTGTGGGTGTCCTAATTTATGGGGTCAGTTCATATTAATGGCAAAAGATAATTCATCCCCCTTCAAGCTAGACTTTGACTCATACATTCTCCAGAGTGAACCATCAAAACAGTGGTCAGGAAAAAGTATTTGATTATTCAAAGCTTTCAAAAGAGGAGGCTGTAAAACACCTTGCTCGATTTATTGCAAACGTCTGGCAGATTCATCCTTTTGGTGATGCACATGTGCCGAAGGCACAAACGTCAATAATTTCCACTCATGCAAACGACGCGGAGCGGCGTATGGTAACACCAGAACAACTGCTGTTTTCACAATAAAATATTTGAATTCTCTTGGTTTTGAAGTAAATAACGAACCTTTTGAAAAGAACAGCTGGTATTTCAGAAATGCTCTGGTTCGTGCAAATTATACGAATATGAATAAAGGCATTTACATGAATACGGAGTATCTGGAAAAATTCTTTCGTAATTTACTTCTTGGGGAGAAAATTGAGCTTAAGAATCGGTATTGTCATATCTGTTATACCGAACAAGAATTGAGAGGTTCGGAGAAAAAGTTCGGAGAAAACTTCAGAAAAAATTCTTTTGTTATTGAAAGAAAATCCTAAGTTTTCTGCGAAAAAATTATCTGAATTACTGGGAATCTCAAGCCGTGCCGTAGAAAAGCAGATTGCATCGCTTGAAGCTAAAGGACTATTAAAGCGGGCCGGTTCTCCTAAGGGCGGTCACTGGGAAGTAAACGGACTTTTAGGGGCAGAGTCCCTAGGTGAAGGGGTAGCGGACAAGACCGGAGCGAGCGTAGCGAGTGAGGACTTGGGAGCGAGGGGAAGGCTTTCCCCTCTTAAAATAAAAAATAAAGAGGAAAACCATGAAACTTTTAATCGTAATTGACATGCAGAATGATTTTATCGACGGTTCTCTTGGAACAAAAGAGGCTGTGGCTATTGTGCCTAATGTCGCAAAGAAAATTGCCAGTGCACGAGAAGCAGGCCAAACTGTAATCTTTACCCGCGACACTCATCAGAAAAATTATCTTGAGACTCAGGAAGGAAAGAATCTTCCGGTTCTGCACTGTGTAGAAGGAAGTGACGGCTGGCAAATTTCGAATAAACTGGAAGTAGGGGGACAGTCGCATTTTCTCCTGAAAGTCATAAAACTGCTCTTTCTGCCATGAAGCTATGCCAGATTAATGTGATTGGGGAATATAGAGCATAATCCCACTTTCTGCTATAATAGCCCATCTTTCACATAGGGAATAAAATGTTAAATCAGTTTTCACGGACGGAATTAATTATCGGAAAAGAGGCGATGGGGATTTTGAACAGTGCCCGCATCGCTGTTTTTGGAATCGGCGGAGTAGGCGGATATACAGTTGAAGCCCTTGTCCGCTCAGGAATTCAGCATATTGATATTATTGATGATGACAAAGTCTGCCTCACAAACCTGAACCGGCAGATTATCGCCACCCGTTCAACTGTGGGAAAATACAAGGTTGACGTGATGAAGGAGCGAATCCTTGACATCAATCCAGATGCCGAAGTCAACACCTATAAGTGCTTTTATCTTCCAGAAACCCGCGACCAATTTGACTTTACGAAATACGATTACGTGGTTGACGCGGTTGATACAGTCACTGCAAAAATCAACCTGATTATGCAGGCAAAGGAAGCCGGAACAAAAATCATCTCAAGCATGGGAGCCGGAAACAAAATGGACCCGACCCAGTTCAAGGTTGCCGACATATCAGAAACTTCTGTTTGCCCACTTGCTCGCGTAATGAGGCAGGAATGTAAAAAACGCAAAATCAAGGACGTGAAAGTCGTCTATTCAACAGAAAAAGCCCTTCGCCCCATTGAGGACATGGCAATCAGCTGCCGCACACACTGCATCTGCCCGCCGGGAACCAAACACAAATGCACGGAACGCCGCGACATCCCAGGAAGCAACGCATTTGTTCCTTCTGTAGCAGGCCTGATTATCGCAAGTGAAATCATTAAGGACTTGACCAAGGAGGCGATGGCTAGGGCAAGGGCTAAAATCGTCTGATATTTTCGGGCCTGCTCCGCCTAAGGCGGGTCGGGGGAAGGGAAGCCGCCCTCAATCCGCAAAACCCCGCTAACCACGAATCTCAAGGAAAGGCTCGTCCGGCTCTTCAAGCCAGAGGCTGATTTTGTCCGCCACATTTTCAATCTTCTGCCGGATTTTCTTTCCCCGGATGGCACATTCCCAGACCACGCAAATCCGCCAGCACTGATCCTGATAATACCTGATGGTGGCCGCATCCCTTTCCCGGTTGCGCATAAACTTTGCCCGCCAAAAATCCTGATTGGAATGTGGAAAGCGAAAATACTGACATTCCGCGTCTGTCCCCCAGCCGTGCGCATGCCAGAAACAGCCGTTAATGAAAATCACCGCAAAATAGCGTGGAAAAACAAGGTCAGGCTTCCCCGGATACCGCTTGTCACAAATACGATAGCGAAAACCCGCCCGCCACAAAGCCGAGCGAATCTGCTTTTCAGGCTTAGTGTCTTGGCTTCTGATGTGAGACATGTTAAGATGCCGTGAAGAGGGTGAAAGGGTGTCCATAACTCACAAAAAGTATCCTACAATTTAAAGCAAAAGTGAAGATATTCAGCTGGGGGCTCCCCAAAGAGCATGTTTTCATTTTATGAAAGCAGTTTTTCCACCTTATCAAGAATCGTAATGTCAGCAGGCAACCAATTCACGGATTTAAGGGTCTCTTTCGAAAGCCAGCATGCGTTTTCGTGCTCCAAAAGTTCCAGTTTACCGCTTATAATAGAGCATTTATAGCATCTCATAGAAAGATGGAAAGTGGGGTAGTCGAATTCGATTGTATCGATGTAGTCTCCCACGCTGATTTCTGTGGCAAGTTCTTCTTTAATTTCCCGTTTGAGCGCATCCTCCGCACTTTCTCCTTCTTCAATTTTACCGCCGGGAAATTCCCACCAGTCCTTGTATTCGCCGTAGCCCCGCTGGGTGGCAAAAACTTCTTTGGTGCCGTCGCTGTCTGTGCGGATTATTACGGCGGCTACTACATTTATGGTTTTCATGCTGATGTCTCCATTGTATCTTTTCCTAGCATATCAGTTCTTGTGGTAAAATCCAAATACATGTCATCTGGTACACGATTTTCAAGTGCAAATTGAATCGTAATCGGCTTGTTTCCTTCCGCACTATCAGAGAATGGTATAACTTTTCCAAGGTAAACAAAAGGCTGGGTTACGCCTTCGACTTCCTCGAACTTACGCACAAAAAGATGTAGGTTTATTCCCCTCTTGTAGCTGAAAATTATGTTTTGTCCAACTTCCGAGTCCTGTGTCGTGCTGTTCGGTGACTGCCATTGAAATACTCCCGGAGATTTGAACATATCTTTGTAATTAATCGATTCCTTTATGTCGGCATTTTTGTGCAGGTTTACAAAGATGAAATAATCAGGCTTTGCTGACGTCAAAAGTCCCTGTCCGCGGAAAGATGAATGAATTTTTGTGTAATTGCACAAAAGGGCTGTGTCCCGCATGGAATATTCATAGTAAAGCTTCAGAAATGGAACTCCGTAATCGCTGGAATCAAATTCATCCTGGTAGCGCAGAAGGTTGTACTGAATCAAATCTTCAAACCAGAGCCATGCATTTTTATCTGATTTTAAAAGTGAGAAAATTTCAGTTTTGAATGAAACAGAAGAGCCGTCAAACAAAAGCAAAGCTGATTCATAACGCTTTAATTCAGAAGAATCAAAATACTTTCCGCTTAAAGTTTCTGCAGAGTGACGAATTGAATCATTTTTTACATTGTCTAGATATTTTTCTGCCCGCATAGCCAGTTCTTCAAGACTCACTTTATTTTTTTCTGACTTTAAAAGTGAATCTGCAATCAGCCATTCTTCAATTCTCTTTGCCGGCGTATAAAAAGTAAAAAGACGCAACAGCTGCTTAAAAGTTTCATTTTGTAAAAGAAGGCTAAGCTCCGGGTGAGTCTCTTTTTCCATCGAAGACACAAATTCCAGGTAAGTTTTGTAATTCGGACTAAAGCTAGAAAAACACAACGGATCAACGCTTCCATCATGCTTCAAATAATCAATCAGCATTGGGATTTTTCCACCACAAACGTGCTTGAAGGCAAGATAGGATTCCTTCATATACTTCATGGACATGAACTTTTCGTTTTCAAGCTGACGAAGAATCTGCTCTTTTGCAATTTTATCCATGTGAATGTAAGTTCCGTTTGGTAAATCGGCAAAGTCAGTCTCAACCTCAAGTTTAAGAGAATCCTTGTCAAAGTTCTGCTTACCGTTCAAAGCGATTGCCATCAAAAAAGACTTGTTGTAGTTTCCAATAAAATCAAGAACCGTTACGAATTCCTTGTCTGCAATTTTTCTGAGGCCACGGCCTAACTGCTGGATAAAAATGATGGAAGATTCTGTAGGACGCAGCATCAGGATTGTGTTCACGCTCGGAATATCGATACCTTCGTTGAATAAATCCACTGTAAAAATCACTTTTAACTCGTCATCGTCATCTTCAAGCCGTTTTGTAACTGCAATGCGCTCATCAATGCTTTTGTTGTCTTCGCTTGAAAGGGCAACAGCGGGAATTCCTCGCTCACAAAATTCCTTCGCCATGTATTTTGCATGCTTGATTGTCTGACAAAATCCCAAAACCTTGGGCTTTTCTGCATCGTGCCCGTAAAATTTCATCTTTTCGATGATGTAGTCAACACGATGGCCAACCATGAGCATTTTTGCAATTTCTTCTGTGTATTCGCTTGTTCCAGGCTCAGCTTTTATTTTTGAATAATCAATTCCTTCTGCGTCCGTCAAACCAAAATAATGAAAAGGGCAGATAAGATTGTATTCAAGGGCTTGTCTCAAACGGATTTCTACAGCCACGTTGTTGTCAAAAAGGGAATAGATGTCTCCGTTGTCGCTGCGTTCAGGGGTTGCGGTAAGTCCAAGTAAAAAATCCGGCTTAAAATATGAAATGATTTTCTGATAACTTTCACTTGATGCGTGATGGGCTTCGTCAATGACGATGTAATCAAAATCGTCCGGAGAAAATTCTTCGTAGTGCCGGCTCATTGTGTCTCGGGTTGCAAAAAGATAGGAACAGTCTTTGTCTTTTTGATTACCTGTATAAAAACCGGAATAATAATCTTTTCCGACTGCACCACAAACTGTATCAAATGATTCTTTTGCTTTTTTTAGAATATCTTCACGGTGAACGATAAAAAGTAATCGTTTGGGCTTAAACTGCAGGGCATCGAAAACCGACATGTAAGTTTTACCGCTTCCGGTTGCTGCGATTGCAAGAGCTTTAGAAGCTCCGTTTTTTCGAAGACGATCAAGTTTTACGATGGCTTCCTGCTGCATTGCATTCGGTTGAATTGCCTGCCTGTGCTCATAGGCAAAAAGTTCCGTTGATTTTTGCTGACGCAGATTTTTCTTTATGCGGGCAAGATAGTCGCGATATGAAATCAGAAAGTCATCAGAATATTCTTGTGCCCATGGACTTTTCCAAAGCAGCTCAAATTCATCGAGCACAGATTTTGCAAAAATTCCCGGTTCCTGAGCCTGTCCTGTGGACTCATTTTGAAGCACATTCCATTCAACATTTGTTTTTAACGCCCGGCCTGTAATATTCGATGAGCCGATAATAACCGTCCACTGGTCGCTGCCCGTAAAAGACTTGTGAAAAAGATAACCTTTTGCATGAAAGCCGTCTGTTGTAGTTGGAGGGACATAGATTTTTAGTTTGATATTTGGAAACTCAGAAAGCCTTTTGAGAACCGCAGGAGTGGTCATGTTCTGATAAGTAGTCGTAAGAATCTCGCCTGGAATATTTTTTTTAGAAAGTTCCGCCAGTGTTTCAAGAAGAACCTGCAGGCCCCCGTAAGTAATAAAAGCCACGCTGATTTTAAATTCTGAGCACTGCTGAAGATTTTCTACAAGAGTATTAAAGAAATTGCGGGTACGTCCGTTGTATATGAACTGGGCTGATTCCATGCTTGTGTTCTCCGCTTAAAAGAGAAAAATGTGATATTTAAAATCGACGTTTTTAGTGCTATTGATTAAATTATTGTTTTTCTGAGGCATCTTATTTTCCCAAAAATTTTAAAATATCGTTTTTTACATTATTCCAAATTTCTTGCATATTTTCAAAAAGTGGTTTTGCTAAATCCCAACGAAGATGATAGCCATAAGCATGTCTGAAAAAATGCCTGAATCCCATGTAATCTGTCAAAGAATCTTTTAGATTTGGACTTAGAACAGCCTTTCTATTTTCATTTTCTTCAAACATAGAAAGCAAAAGTTCCGAATGCCATCGTTCTTTTGAAGATATTTTCTTATCAATATTTTTTTGGATTACAAGGAAAATATTTTCAAGTCCATTGTAAAATGAGTGAATTGTTGAACCGACTGCACTTAGTTCTATGTAATCAGGTTCTTGAATCATGCATTTCTTTAGCAGAACCGACGATTTTGACAAAAGTTCATCAATTTCTGAAATTTCATATATAATCTTAGTTTCAATTTCAGTACTAACCAATTTTTTTTAACTCTCCGATGCTTTCTAACATTTCATAAAAAGAACGCTCATGGTCAAAATCAACTAAATCTATTTTCATATCGAGTTCATTTTCTAAGTTAAAATGAGTTCTAAAAAACAACGACGGTGGAAGTCCAAATACGCCTAAATCCAAATCAGAGCCAGAATGTGCCGTACCTCGTGCTTGAGAGCCAAAAATATAGATACTTGAGCATCCAGCTTTTTTGAGAATATTTGTTGCTTTTGAAATTTTTAGTTCATTCATCATTTTCCCTGTACCGCCATGGAAACTTTTGGTCAAATCTTATTCTACCACAGTCCCCGTTTTTTTTCCACTTACACGGACATTATTTTCTTCAGCTGCTCAAGATTATTCCTGTCATCCAATTTCTTTTTGCTGATAAAAAGCTTTACAGTTTTCCGGTGCGTTCCGTAGAGTTTCGCCATCTGATTTACGCTTGTTCCGGCAAGAATCATCACGCTCACCGCAAGTTCCGCCCCGTCAAGCTTGCTTTTTGTGCTTGTAGAGCCAAGAGGCCGACCGAGTTTTACCCCCTCATTTTTCCTAAGCGCTAGGGCTTCTTTTGTACGCTGGCTTATCAGGTTACGCTCGATTTCTGCGCTGAGGCCGAATGCAAAGGCCAGGACCTTGCTCTGAATGTCGTCGCCCAGACGGTAGTTGTCCTTGATAGTCCAGACCCGCGCGCCTTTTTCCATCAGAATGTTCAGCACTGACATAATCATAAAAAGACTTCGCCCCAGCCGTGAAAGTTCCGAGCAGATTATAAGGTCATCCCTTTTTACGCCCTCGAGCAGTTTCCCAAGTTCCCGCTTTTTCGGCTCAACTGTCCCGCTGATTGTCTCTTCAATCCAAGAATCGACGGTAATTCCCTGTTTTTTGCAGAACTCAAGAATCTCAAACCGCTGGTTCTCCACAGTCTGCCTGTTTGTGCTCACTCGAATATATCCGTAGGTCATGTTCATAAGATAACGAAAAATCCTACAAAGGGCAAAGAATAAATTGGCATTTTAAACCTCGGTTTAAAGGATACAAGCAGGGAGGGGGAAGGCCTTCCCCTCGCTCCCAAGCCAAGTCGCTCCATGAATCGTTCCTGCAAGCAGGACGATTCTCTCCGCTTTGTTGGATTGTCCGCTACCCCTTCTCCTAGGGGCAAAGCCCCTAAAACCCCGAAAAATTATTCCCGCATAAAGAAAAATTACGAAGAGCTTAAATCTTTTGTTCCTCAGAACAATAATGAAGAAAACTATGCCCTGCTTACTCATTATCTGATGATGAAAAATGATTCTGCCAAGGCAAATAAACGGCAGGAACTTATTGAAAAATTTTCGTTTGAAGAGGAAAAAATAACCGAGGCTGAAAATTTCTTCAATGCAAAAAAAATACCATTCACAAGCAAACCTGATTTTAGTTTCACATTCATAGACCTATTTGCCGGCATTGGTGGCTTCCGTCTTGCCATGCAGGCAAACGGCGGGTGCTGTGTTTTCTCTTCAGAATGGGACGATGCCGCAAAACAGACTTACTATGAAAACTACGGTGAAGTTCCTTTTGGGGATATAACGAAAGAAGAAACAAAAGCGTTGATACCGGAACATTTTGATGTGCTCTGTGCGGGATTTCCGTGCCAGGCATTCAGCATTGCCGGCTATCAAAAAGGTTTTGAAGATGTACGTGGGACTTTATTTTTTGATGTTGCTGATATTCTTGAAAAATATCGGCCTAAGGCATTTTATCTTGAAAACGTTAAGAATCTGAAATCTCATGATGAAGGAAGAACATTTTCAAAAATAATGGATGTTTTACAAAACCGTCTCGGTTACGTTGTTGATTCAAAAGTAATGAACCCATGTGAATATGCAAATGTTCCTCAGAACCGTGAACGTATTTTTATAGTCGGTTTTGATCCAAAACAAGTGAAAATCTCAACTGAAAAATTTTTGTTTGATTTTCCCAAGCCTGTGAAGCTTTCAAAAACAATTCACGACATTATTGATGACTCTATAGAAAATGAAAATCTTTTCTATAAAGAAGGTCACCTTTACTACGACAGAATGAAGGACGTGATTGTAAATCCTGACACTGTTTATCAGTGGCGGCGTGTCTACATTCGTGAAAATAAAAACGGAGTCTGTCCAACCCTTACTGCAAACATGGGTGAGGGCGGTCATAACGTTCCAATTGTCCGCACTTCAAAAGGAATAAGAAAATTTACACCGGAAGAATGTCTTGGTTTTCAGGGGTTTCCGGTGAAAAAAGGATTCCATTATCCAACGACCATTGCACAAAGTAAAAAATACAAGCAGGCCGGAAATAGTGTAACAGAACCGCTCATAGAGAAAGTTGCTAAGAGAGTGATTGAGTTTATGCAGGAGAGCTAGAAATGAGTAATTTTCTTGCAACTTGGAAAAATAACGCGGAATATTTCAGACTCCTTGAGCTCATGGCAAGCCTCTCGAATATTTTTAGTGATAATGCTATTCCTTTTTTACACTATCGGGTAACAGAGAATCTTTTTTGCAAATATTACAATGCAGAAAATCTTTCCCGCTCAGATACAGCCTATGATGCAAAGTCAAGAAATTTTGGAATCGGAATAAAAACATTTCAACTTGAAAAAGGTACAAGTGTAGAAAAAGTCGCAGAGTTTAATGCTATATCTTCTTTTCTAAAAAAATATAAAGGAAAAGATTTGGCATATCAGGTTTCCAAAGCACGCAATGAACGCATGGAACTTGGTCAGCGGCTGTATGCGATTGATGATGGCTGTTATCACATAATTGGGCGTGTGCAAAAAGGGCTGACCGTTTTTAATTCTGAGTATCCGTTAATAAACCTCGATTCCATATGCAATGTAAAAGATACAGGACATGCCCTTCAATTTGAAGACAGTGCAAATTTCTACTCATTTAATTATTCAAAAAGTACTTTGTTCAAAAGATTTGAGGTTCCGGCAGATAAGGTTGATATTTCAGTTTCTATAATTCAAGACCCTTATGAACTTCTTAAACAGCTTCTTCTAACGGAAGACTATGAAGGCAAATATCAGGATGCGTTTAAACTTCAGACAGCAATAAGCAGTCATGCAGAAAAGGCTAGGCGACTTGACTTCGGTAAAACATACGTAATTCTTCCTCTTTTTGCAATGAAAGCAGATGTTAAATATGTTCCATTAAAAAGCGGATTGAATCAATGGAATGCCGGTGGCAGGGAACGACAGGCTGATGAAGTTTATATACCGATTCCAGCAAAAATAAACTCGAATTTCCCAGATTTTTTTCCTTCAAAAGATGTTTCATTCACCTTGCACCTGCCGAATGGTTCTTTGCTTTCCGCTAAACCGTGTCAGCAGAATAGAAAAGCCCTTATGTCAAATCCAAATATTGCTCTTGGAAAATGGATTCTGCGAGATGTTCTGCAACTTAAAGAAGGGGAACTTGTAACAGCAGAACTTTTAGACCGCATGGGATTTGACAGCGTAATTGTCTACAAGGATTCAGAGACTGATTACAGAATCGATGTCTGTCGGACAATCAGCTATTCAAATGAATTATTTGATGATGGAGAGGAAGAATGAAAAATCTAAGTGAAGACGAAATAGAAAAATTTGTAAATGAACTTCTTCTATGGAAAAAGAACAGAGATCAGGATTGGGATTATATAGAAAAGCATCTTCATTACTCTGATACATTTAACGAGCTTCGTGATGAAGACGAAGAAACTTTCTTTTATTACAAACCGATTTTTCTTGAAAAGGCAAAACTCCGTATCCAGAAGGAAAGTACAAGAAAGGGAATATCAACGAAAAAAGAAAACTGGTTTTGGATAGATTCATTACAGCGAACTGCGCACTGGAAAGCTTTTACACAAATGCAGTCAAACTGGTCAAAGTCCCGAATGGAAACTGTCTCGAAACAATCAGCAGAAATTGTTAATTGTCTTTCAAATCCGACAAAACTTGATACCAGTTCTGAAGACGCGACTGTAAAAGGTCTTGTTTACGGAAATGTCCAGTCTGGAAAGACTGCTCACATTGCGGCTCTCATAGCTATGTACGCATCAAGCGGATGTAACCTCATAATTGTTTTTTCTGGAGTTACAAAAAATCTTCGCTTGCAGACTCAGGATAGATTGCGTCACGATTTGGGAATTGATGAAAAAGGCTGTTATGATTTGATTACTGCAAACTCTGATTTGCTTGGAAAATCCGAGCAGAACATTCAGGGACGTTTGAATGGTAATAAACCTTGCATTGGCGTTTTTAAGAAAAGTCCTGCAGCGTTAAAAAGATTGTATGCTTATCTGAATAGAGTAAACGATAAATCTTTTTGGAATAAGAGACAGATTCTGGTTATAGATGACGAATGTGACCAATATTCCATAAATGTCAAAGACATGTATAAGGACGATGAAACCGGCGAAAATTTTGAGCGGAGCACCATTAATAATTGGATTGTAAAAATTCTCAATACATTTGAACGCTACTGTTATGTAGGATTTACGGCAACACCTTTTGCAAATGTCCTGAATGAGAGACCTGGAAAAGACAGTCTTTATCCCAAAGATTTTATTTATCCTCTTGATATGAATGAAAAATATTATGGGGCGAAAAAATTGTTCGGTTCTGCTTTATCAAATCCTGAAAAGCCAGAATTATCAATGAATGCAATTAATGTCATAAATGATGAAGATGTAAATCCCCGCATGAATAGTTTTGAAGATCTTCCTAAATCAATGCAGGAAGCTGTCATATATTTCATTTTGGGAACAGCCTGCAAATATTATCGGGGTATAAAAGACCATTCGTCTATGCTCGTACATCTGGATATGAAAATTGCAGTTCATTTTCACTTGAAGAAAATTTTTGATGCTTATTTTAAAAATATCCTCTGCAACTATAAATCATTGAAAGAAAGCTTTGAAGAAATCTGGAATAAAGAAAAAGATAAAATCAGTTTTGAAACCGTTAAATCTTTATTTTCATATTGTGATGAAGATAAAGAGAAATATCCAGTCCCAGACTTTTCGAAGCTGCAAGTCTATATAAATGAAGTAATAAACAAGCTTAAAGTTGTGGTTGATAACAGCGCAATAAAAGAAGAAGATCGCCTGCATTACGATGATGATAAGAGCAATGTTTATATTGTAATCGGAGGAAATACACTTTCCCGTGGACTTACACTTGAAGGTCTTCTCGTCAGCATTTTTTACAGGACGAATTCTCTTTACGATACCTTGCTCCAGATGGGGCGTTGGTTTGGCTACAGAATCGGATATGAAGATTTGGCTCGAGTTTATACTACAAAAAAAATTGCATTCAAATATTCGGAACTCGCTGATATTGAAAATGAGCTCAGGGAAGAATTTTCAAATTATACTTTCGATACAACACCAGAAGAAGTTTCTGTAAAAATAAGGACATTACCTTCATTGCAGATTACACGAAAAATGGCTATGCAGTCTGCAAAGTCTACCGGTATAAATTATTCAGGACATAGACCGCAAACTCTATTCTTCCCGCGTTTTGATAAAGAATGGCTGTTGCATAATCAGAAAGTTACCTATGATTTTTTAAGTTCTCTTGGCGAATATAGCATAAAAAACAGGATGCCTCTTTTTGAAAATATTTCAGCTGATAAAATTGCAGAATATATTAAGGCTTTAAATATCTGCGAAGAAAATAAAACCTGTCATAAAGAACTTCTTCTTAAATTCTTTGCAAAAGCTAAAAAAAGAAACTTTTTAAATACTTGGAATGTAGTCGTTTTATCAAACAGTTCCGGTAATCAATTTGAAATTTCAAAAAATCTTACGGTAAATTTAATAGAACGTTCCCGTTATGACAGAAAAGATCCTGAAGAAAAGAATCTTTACTTAAAAGTCCTTCAACAGCCAACAAACATGTTGCTTGATACAGATCTTTGTGACTCTACAAAAGATACGGAAAGCATTTCTTCTATGTTTCTAAAAAGACATGCTTATTTTGTAGAAAAAAGAATTGAGGAACCAGGACTTCTGCTTATCTATCCAATTGACAAGGATTCAAAACCGAAAGCAGGAAGTTCAAATCGACTTCCTCTTAATTCACCAGAGCACATAATCGCTCATACATTTGTGTTCCCAAACAGTAAGGATATTTTGCTGGACAATTACATGACAATAGATTTGGAGGGAGAATTTGACTATGCAGACTGATGGTAATATTAAAGCATTGGATGAATGTCGTTTTTCTTCTGGAATGGGAACGATTAATGCATCCGGTGTAATAAAAAATATTCGTGGCTCAAAGCTGTCTGTCTCTGAAATTTTTCTTCGGGAGGCTGTACAGAATTCCTATGATGCACGATTAAAAGATTCGTCTGGAAAATCGAAAGTGGTAAATTTTTCCATGCGTGCGTTTCATTTTACTGATGAACAGTTTGAAAATTTACAGAACATTCTGGATAAAGAACAAAATCCTTCTTCTTTTTACAGGAAATATTTAAAACGCAATCTTACAAAATCAATGCTTAACATTGAAGTATCCGATACAAATACTACAGGACTTCGGGGAGAAACAGAGCCGACAGATACAATTGAAAATCAAAATTTTGCGGATTTTGTATATTCAACCGGAAGCAAAAAATTAGATGATAATACCGGTGGAACTTTTGGATTCGGAAAAGCAGCTCTTTATGCATATTCACAGGCCCGCACAATAGCTGTCTATACACGCATTTCATCTGAACTAGTTCATGACAGGGAACATACTTATCAATCAAGGTTTATTATCATTTCAAACGACGAGCGTATTACAGATACAAAAAGTGACAGATGTTGGTGGGGAATAAAAAAAGAACGTTCTATAAAAGACTTGGGAACGTATGCTTCTCCTGTTATTGGAGAAAATGCTGATAGACTTGCAGCATCTCTTGGAATGATACAATTTACAGCAGAAGAAACCGGCACAAAAATTCTTGTACTGAATGCAGGTCCTGATGAACTGCCGGAAGATATTTATGGAAATAAAATTTCAGCAGATGAAATTTTCAAAGATAGAATGCCCTATTACATCATTCATTGGTACTGGAATAAAATTCTATATAAGTCAATAAATTTTTGTTTGCAATATGAGAATGAAATAATAGAAATTGATGATCCTAGAACAATTTATCCTTATGGTGAATTTTGTAAGGCTTATAAAAAATTTCTTGAACATGTTAATAATAAGAAGTTTGCAAAAACAAAAACGTTTGCTTGTGTTGACTCAGAACGTCCTAAAGTAAGGCTCGGATATACTTCGATTTCTAATACTCCTGTTATGCGAATAAGGAACAGGGAATTATTTTCTGTATTTTCAACGGATGAACCTGTTATTGCATATATGCGAGGAATTGGGCATATCGTTTATTATGATAAAGTCAAAATAAATTCTGAGCAAATTGAACAAACCTGTTATGGAATATTTAGAACTGACAAAAGCAGTGCACCAGATGGAGAAGAAAAAGGGGCAATTGATAAATATTTTACAAACATTGAAAACCAGACTCACGACCGCTGGGAACACAGGGATGAACAGTTCAAACGAAATTATTTAAAAACGGTGCTACGCGATGTAGAAGAACTTGTACGGAATAATTGTTCCATACAGCAGGAAGAACAAAAATCTGCAGATATTTCCATAATGATTCAAAGGACGCTTGGAGCAAAACTTATGCCTTATATTGCAAATATTGGTGGTGCAAAAGCTCCTGTTCCAAATGATGTACAACCTGAAAGAAAAACTTTGCCTGATCGATGTTCTTTTTTGCAGACTGGTAAAACAGACATCAGCATAGAAAATGGGAAAAAAGTTTTTTCTTCTGAATATAAAGTGAAAATATCTGACGGAAAAAAGATTTCGGTCAAATCTATAAGTCCAGGAATAAAGCTTTTAGATTCTTCTGAGGAAATAATCGATGAAACTCAGCTTAAATTCCTTTCGTGCGAATCAGTTTCACGAGATGGAACAACATTGATTTATAAGCAAGATAAATTCGAAATTATCAAGAGTCAAAATTTAACGATAAAAATTGCATGTTATACCGACGTAAGTTTTGATATAAAAATTGATTGGGAGGAAGTTGATGCCTAAAAGTTTTTATTCCTATAAAACTATTCCAGAAGATTCAATTCAGCTGACCTGGTATATTTATGATTCTCTTCTTCCAAAAGACGGAGTTATAAAACGCTGGAAAAAGAATATGGATCTGAATATTTCCCTCAGGCTTTTTATCAATAATAATGCAGTTGTTAACACTGTAGATGAAGGCTGTTCTGTTTCATTTTATATTTGCTATCATTCCTTAAACAAACTGGGCGGAACATCCTTGCATGGGCTGGCAAAAAAAATTCCCTTCAGGCAAAATGGTGAACCGACTCAAGATATAAGTATTGAAGACATTACCATTTCTGGAGAAGAAATCGCAGGTTCAACAGAAGTGACATTTTATGCTGTACTTGAATCCCCGTCTGCTGAATCAGAAATCAATGTTTTTGCCAAAGAAAAAGGGGCAATTTTATATGAACAAAGTATTCTGCTTCATCTGGAAGGAAATCAGGCCTTATTCCCGGTTAAAGCTATTGATTTTTCAGAATCTGATGAAGTTAAAGGAAAAAATGCCTTATATTTCTTAAAACGCCGTTTCTCTCAACTGGACAGTAATTTTAATTCAGCTTACTGTCTGTATTTTAATAAAAGTCATATTCTTTTTTCCAAGATAAACTCTGATAATGAAAAGGATTTGGCTGCATCATACCTTTTAAAAATGATTATGTTCGATGTGTATAAAACCATTGTAGAAGATGCATTGGATAAAGACTCAGGGCTGACTGAAATTCAAAACTCTTCAGAGGAAGTATTTACATTACGTGCTGTATATTCTCGTATCGTTCAAGATTTAATCAGCTATTATTTTCCAGAAAAAGATTTGGAAGGAATGAAAAATTTACTGACTACTGATGAAAGTTCCCGTAATGCGCTTTATACAGTTATACAGGATTACATTATTGGAGAATAAGAATGGAAGAGAGTACAACCACTGAAGAAAAAAACATGCGCTCATATCCTGTTGTAGAGGATGCTGATAAAGAATTTGAAAACCTAAAAAAAAGGGATTTCAAATTTACACTCCCAGAGGATAATAAAATTGTAACATTGGGAGTCGGTAACTTGGTCACTAGAGAGGAAATGTTGCATTTGCGCCTGGGAATACTTGATGTATGTAAAAAATATGGATTCGGGAATATTGCAAATCCTAGTTCTAATAATTTGTTTACAAAAATGGATAAAGAAATAGGCGAATTTATTTATTCAGCGATGAATATTACGCCTTCTTTTGCGGCAAGTCTTCCAATGTGGCATTTTTTAAATTTGTACCTTATACCTGACGTAATAAAATGGCGCTGGGGAGAAAATAAGGACCATTTTATTTCATCAAGGCGTAATTATCTTGGCACTCAATGGTGGCGGTATCATCTGTTTAATGTTACAAAACACTCCATAAAAAAATATATGCAAATGAACGATCGTGATATTGCAGATTTATATGAACGAACCAACAGTCGGGGGCTTCCAGAGCACATTGCAAATATAAGCCTCTGGTTTGAAGAATTAGATAAAGAAAATGTTTCGGGTAAATCTCAAGAGTTGTATCGTGAAGTTTTAAAAGCCTATAATGCACAATTGGCGTACAGACTCTATTTTGCTCTGACAACGCAGGACAGACTGGAATTGTTTTCAAAGTGTTATAAACAGTGTCTGAGAAAAATGTAATTCATGCATAATCAGGAAATGTTCAAGGGTGGCATAAAGAACTTTGAGGAATTGCACAAAACTTTTCTTGCAGAAGGTTTTCCCGTATTCAGTGATGAATGCAGGTTAGGGGAAAAACTCCAGTCAGCGGAAAAATCAACAGTCACTCATGCTGAATAATACTTCTTGGTCAGGGAATACATGACGACAAATTTGCAGTATTGTAGTATACTTTTTTCAGGAGGCAAGGAAAATGTACGCAACTACAGGAATAATTCAGGGAAATACAGTTTTAACAGATGATTACACTCTTGAAAATTACAATGGAAAAAAAGTAATTATTACTGTCTTGGACGACGAAAAGCAGTTTTCTACTGTTTCTGATGAAAAACTTTTTTCTGTTTCAGACTCTCTAATTAATCAAAATATTGAAGCGTACAAGGAACTTGCAAAGTGAATTAATTGAATTTGGACTCAATATTGCTTCCAAAGGATTCTGAAAAAGCCGAAAAATCCTATCACAAAATCTACGGTATTCTTCTGGATGTCCGCACAATCATGTACCACCACATTCCCCACGACTGTCAGATGATGGCAAATCTTGCAAAAGTGATAGAAGGTTCTTGAAATGCGTTAGGCTATGGAGCCCCGCCCTGACTGCCGCAAGGCAGGCAGAGGAGTTCCGGAGCAAAGCGGAGGAATGAGCGTTAGCGAAGGGCGGAACAGCCGACGGCGACAGCCGGAACGCCCAAGAGGCTACTCCTTATACTCACATTTCTGCTATAATAAAAGCCCCTTACAGAGAAACCAAAATGAATCCATCTTCCCCAAACTTGACCGCCCGATACCACTTGCCCGGTCTCTTTGAATTCTACGAGCTCTACAAAATTTTTCTCCCACTCATGAAAAGCCACCATGACTGGTTCTACCCTTGGTGTGACATTGCCTCGATTTATGGTTCTCCTGCCGACTGCTTGTGGGGTGGGGGAAGGGCAGGATTTGGCGAGGCCGACGCGGGGGAAGTGCTTTCTTTGCTGAAAGAATTTGGGATTTCTGCACGGCTCACATTCAGCAATTCGCTTTTGCGGGAAGAGCACCTTTCTGACAAAAAATGCAATGAGCTTTGCCGCTTGTTTTCAGCTGAAAAATCCTTTGGCACAATCCAAAACGGCGTAATCGTTCACTCTGACTTACTGGCCGATTACATCAAGAAGAATTATCCTTCGCTGTATCTTGTTTCTTCCACCACGAAAGTTCTGACCGATTTTGATGATTTTGAATCAGAACTAAAACGGGAAGACTTCCGCTATGTGGTGCCGGACTTTCGCCTGAACAAAAAATTTGACCGGCTCGCTTCTCTCAGTCAGATTCAGAAAGACAAAACTGAATTTCTCTGCAACGAATGCTGCAATTTCGGCTGTACCGAACGCAAGGCCTGTTATGAAAACGTGAGTCGTCTCAACCTTGGGGAAGAGGTTCCGCCCCACAAATGCGCTCAGCCGGGTGGGGAAGGGGGCTACAAGTTTTCACTCGCGCAAAAAAATCCGGGATTCATCGGCATCGATGACATTCAGAAAATCTATCTTCCCATGGGATTTTCCAACTTCAAGATTGAAGGCCGGGGGCTTGGTTCAGCAATAATTTTAGAGTTTCTTCTATATTATATGACAAAACCTGAGCACCAGCTTGAAGTGCGGGAAGCAGTCTATCTTGATTCCATGCTGGATTTGTTTTAGCGAACCTTCATACATAGAGATTATAATTCAGAAAAATGCTATTATTTTTCCTGTATACATGGAACTAAATTACGTAATCCAGAAATCCAGACGACGCTCTATGAGTATCCAGGTGGCAGATGACAGAAAAATCATCGTAAAAGTGCCGCTTGGAACGCCGACTTTTGTAGCAGAAAACTTTATCCGCGAAAAAAAAGACTGGATTACAAGGCAGCTTGAAAAGGTTGAGAAGCAGTCAAAGCTTGCTGACTCCATGGGGCCGCTCACAGAAGAAGACATCAGGCAAATCAAGAAAAAGGCGAGGGTGGTAATTCCGCAAAGGGTAGAGTACTACGCAAAAATTGCCGGGATTTCCTACAACCGTATTTTTATCCGCCTGCAGAAGTCGCGCTGGGGAAGTTGTTCTGCAGAAGGAAATCTCAATTTCAACTGCCTTCTGGTGCTGATGCCACCGGAAATCCTTGATAGTGTCGTTGTGCACGAACTTTGCCACCGCCGGCACATGAATCACTCAAAAGAATTTTATGATGAAGTGCTCAAGATTTTTCCGGATTACAAACGATGCAATAAGTGGCTCAAGCAGAATGGGGGAGCCTTTTTTAAGAGAATTGTGATATAATAAAAAAATATCAGGAGGAAAATCACATGCCGATGATTGAAGCTAAGGTGACTGTGGAGTTGCCTGCAGAAAAAAGAGACGTTTTGAAGGCCGAATTTGGAAAGGCTATCAGCATTATGGGAAAGCCGGAATCATATCTTATGATTAATCTGGTTGACAAGCAGGATTTGTATTTTGGCGGAAAGAAGCTTGATAAAGGTGCTTATGTTGAAGTAAAGGTTCTCGGAAGTATTGACGGCGGAGCCAGCGATAAAATGACTGCAAGACTATGCGAAATCTTACAAAAAGAGCTTGGGATTCCGGGTAACGCGGTCTATGTTTCTTACTGGGGAACGGTCAACTGGGGTCATAACGGCGGGAATTTTTAAAGTGTGAATTGAGCGTCTAATCGCAATATGACGCTCAGGGATTAGATTACAAAACTCCTGACGAAGTATACAGGGAAGGAAGTTTTCCTTCTGCAATCATCAAAAAGATGGCTGCATGAAATTCGTTATTTTTCAGACAAAATGTCTGGACAAAGGGCTTAGCTTATTTGCAAGTTTCATAATGCAGAAAGTATTCAACTTAAATATTTGAAATATTATTCATAATTTGAACAATCGTTGACAGTTGAAGTAGTGTCAGTGTAATATATTTCAGTCTAATAAACTTAATTCGAATAATATGGCAAAGAAAGTGCAAAACGAGGCGGAAAAGCCAGATGAACAGCTTCAAGATGATTCTCCTATAAACAATGTGAACCAGGATAGATTTAGACGCACACAGTTTGTTCAGAATCTTGCTAAGGCTTTGATAACAGAAACAAAACAGAAAACAAAATCTAAGGTTATTGCACTTACAGGAAAATGGGGTGTTGGCAAGTCATCTGTTATCAATATGGTAAAGGATGAAATTAAAAAGGCAGAAAATAAAAATCTTTATGTTCTTAATTTTAATCCGTGGCAATATACTGATAACGAAGATTTAATTAAGCCGTTTTTGGAAGAATTGTTTATTGGAACGAAATTATTTGGTTTAAAATGGAAAATTGCAAAATATCAGAAAACTTTTTCCTTTTCCCAAAGCAAAGAATATTTTTTAGAGCTTGTAATTGCAGCAAACGCTTTTATAACATTTATTATTGCAGTTAGAAACGATATTTTTAAGATTCCTATAAGGGATGACACGACTGGGCAGTTCCTATATATAATTCAGTGGGTTTTATATTTTATTCCTGTTTTTCTCTTTGTATTTTTATTCTTTTTTTCCATTTTGAAAGTTATTTATAAATTTTTAAACAATAGGTTTAAATCTGAAAAAATCGACCTGCAGACACAAAAAGAAGATATATCAAAGTATTTAAAAGACAAAAAAATTCATTTTATTGTAATAGTCGATGATATAGACAGACTTACCCCGAAAGAAGCGTTACAACTCTTTAGAATTATCCGGACTAATGCAGATTTTGAGAATACTACCTATCTTCTTTCTTTTGATAAGGAGGTGGTGGTTAGAAATCTTAACTGTGAAAATATTTTAGGTGAAGATTTTATTGAAAAAATAATAACAACTGAATATGCCATCTCAGAACCACCAAAATTCTATATGCGAAAATATCTTACAGATGAAGTTATGGCATTAATAAAAATTTCTTCAAAATGGCAAGACGATATAGAGACTGACAAATACAAATTTAGTCAAATTATTTATTTGCTTACAACGGTTCTTGTTAATATGAGGGATATAAAGAGATACTCTAATTCCCTAAAAATGCATTCAAGAAATTTAATTAACGATGGAATTGCAGAAGTCAATTTTATAGACTTGATGATAATAGAATGCTTAATGCTAAAATTCCGAGATTGTTATTATGGTATTTATAATAATAAATCGTATCTTTTAACCACAAAAGAGTATTCTGCAGGTAATAAGCCCATATATGAACCGGATACTAAAGAATTTATAAGAAAACAAAATGAATATAATACTGAGGTCAAAGAAAATATAAAAAGATTTTGTAAGACCGAAACTGAACTAAAAATGCTGTTGTGGTTGTTTCCGGGCTTATTATTTGCATTTAAAGATGAAATAAACATTTCTATTTTGAATTATCGACCAAATCAAGTGCTTAGAAATAATATTTGCGTGGCTAATTCTTTTGATGCATATTTCTCCAGCGGAATTAATATTGATGACCCTGAGCATATTACGAATAAAGAACTTTCTGAATTTACAGCAACAACCGCAGATAAAAACTCCATGCTCACATATCTAAAAAACTGCAAAGAAAAGGGTAAGCTTGAACTGTTAATTGAAATTTTACGTGATGTTTGTAAAACAGATTCATTTATTCCTGTAAAAAATGCAAGTGATTTTGTAGCAGCAATGTTTGATGTACAAAGTCTTACTCCTCGTAAACAACGTGTTTATTTTGCTACTGATACTCGAAGCAATTGTAAGGAAATTATATGCTCATACTTAAAAAAGAATTTACGGACAAGTAAAGAAATTGTCTTAGACGCAGTAAAAAAAACAGACTCGTTATATCCATTGCTTTCGTTCTTGATTGATCAGAAGCATAAACTAGATGTTGTTAATCCAGATGCAGTATTGAATAAGAATGAAATACAGGATGTAAAAAAGTCTATTTTTGATAAGCTGGAAAATTATTACAGAAATAATAGAAATAAATTTTTTAAGGATGATGATTTAGAAGAAGTCTTAGGATTCTGGTATGATATTGATAATATTCATTTTGAAAAAACTCTAAAAACAGAAATAAGTTCGGTAAAGAAATTGTGCGAACTTATGATAAATCTTTATAAACAACGGAATTTAAGGGAAGAATATTACTTTCCTTATGCAACAATGGGCTATTTTGCAGATTTAGATGTTATTAAACAAAGATTGGAAAATGCACTAAAAAAGGGCAGTTTGGATAAACGCAATAAAGCAATTGCTAAATGCTTTATAGATAATTTCCAATACAGAGATTTTCAGATTGGAATGACTATTTCTGATGAAGTTAGAGCCTTTGATTCAGAACGTGATGCCGAGCAGATGGAAAATGCTTAATGAGTATTATAATTTTCTGTCGGAAATAAATAAGGATATGAGATATAGATTATGAATAATTTTTACTGCATTTGGGTAAAAACAGGTTTTGAAAATAAATTCGTGGAAAAAATTCAATCTTTTTTTGATTCCCTTCCAGAAGAGCAGAACGGCAAACTTCATTGCATTGGAAAACAGATACGGTTAAGAAGTGGCAAAGAATTTGTTGATCCGTTGTTGCCCGGCTATGTTTTCTGGGAAACGGATAATATTTCAAGAATTCAGGATATAAAAGATGAAGAAGGTTTTATAGATTTTCTTCCAAATGATAATGGAATAAAACCTTTATCTGCAAGAGATACAGAGCTTGTAACCTCATTTCTGAAATATGGAAGTGTCATTCCTATTGTAAATGTACAATTTGATGTTAATGATAGAATTGTAATTGTTGACGGCTTATTTAAAGGAATGGAAGGATTTATTTCAGATGTAAACAGATCAAATAAGCGTATAAATTTTGCAGTTACGCTTATGGACGGGAAACGGATTTTAAGCCTGTCGTACCAGGAACTTAAAAGAAAAGAGTAGAAGATAATTTTTTAATTGTTCACGCTTTGAATATATTGACAATCTGAAATAATAAATCTTATTATTATAAAATTAAAGGCAACCATTATTTGACGCGGAGTTTGGTTGAAGCACGTAAGTCAGGTGGTGAATAAATCCATTGTAGGTGACGTCTGAAATAACGATTGGTTGCCAATGGAGAAGGTGTCTTTAAAAATAATTCATGATTAGAAAATTATGATAAATCTCGAACAATTCATTTCAAAGTATGTCACAGAGCGTGACTCAAGTCTTTTTGCAAAAGACATTCAAAACAATTCTGTAGCACTTACAAAAGCAATCAAAGACAAGACAATGCTTGTAATTGGTGGTGCTGGTAGTATCGGTAGCTCTTTTATAAAAGCCTGCTTACAGTTTCAGCCAAAAGCCCTCGTTGTAGTTGATGTAAACGAAAACGGACTTGCAGAGCTTACCAGAGACTTGCGTAGTACAAAGGGAATGTATGTACCCGATGACTATGTACCATATCCGATTAATTATGCACAACCGGTATTTGAAAAGATGTTCAGAGCTCGCGGTGGTTTTGATATCGTTGCAAACTTTTCTGCACATAAGCATGTTCGAAGTGAAAAAGATATTTATTCAGTAGAAGCTCTTTTACAGAATAATGTCCTAAACGCTAAAAAACTTCTTGATTTACTTGCAGAATTTCCGCCGGAAGAATACTTCTGTGTTTCTACAGACAAGGCTGCTAATCCAGTAAACATTATGGGCGCAAGCAAGAGAATTATGGAAGATGTAATTTTCTCTTACTCTGATAAGTTCCCTGTAAAAACAGCTCGCTTTGCAAATGTTGCATTTTCGAATGGTTCATTACCGGCAGGTTTTATTGACCGTATGTCTAAGCTTCAGCCAATTTCTGCTCCTAGTGATGTAAGACGTTACTTTGTAAGTCCACAGGAAAGTGGTCAGATTTGTATGCTTGCCTGTATGCTAGGAAAGAACCGTGAAATTTACTTCCCTAAACTTGAAGAAAAGAAGATGAAAACCTTCTCCTCTATTGCTACAGACTTCTTACATGAAAATGGATATGAAGTTTTGGAATGTAATTCAGATCAGGAAGCAATTGATAAAGCTGAAGATTTGAAGAAAGGGTCAAAGAAATATCCTGTTCATTACTCTGGTTCTGATACAACTGGTGAAAAAGCTTATGAAGAATTCTTTACTGATACAGAACAGATAGATATGAATCAGTTTGAATCTTTGGGCGTTGTAACAAACAGAACTGCCCGCCCAGTAAGTGAAATTCAGGATTTATTTACAAAACTCGAAAATGCTTTTGCAAAGCCAAATACAACTAAGGCAGAGATAGTAACAATTTTGAAAGATTTCTTGCCTAACTTTGAACACGAAGAAAAAGGCAAATCGCTAGATAGTAAAATGTAGGAAGTACTGAAAATGAATAATAATGATGCAATTGAGTTTATAAAATCCCTTTATCCAGAGTATGGAGAGCATATACCATTGCATGCTCCTGTTTTTCTGGGTAATGAAAAGAAGTATCTAAATGACTGTATCGATACAACATTTGTTTCGAGTGTTGGTCAATATGTAGACCGTATGGAGCAGATGGTTGCTGAATACACTGGTGCTGCTCGTGCTGTTGTTTGTGTTAATGGTACAAATGCTCTTTATATGAGCCTTCTTCTTTCTGGTGTAGAACAAGGTGATGAGGTTATTACACAGCCTCTTACATTTATTGCAACAGCAAATGCAATTAGTTACTTAAACGCTTTCCCCGTATTCTGTGATGTTGATGAAGATACAATGGGGCTTTCACCAGTTGCCGTTCGCAAATGGCTTGAGGAAAATGCTGAAGTTAAGAATGGTGCTTGCTATAACAAATCAACTGGACGAAAAATCAGTGCTGTTGTTCCTATGCACACATTCGGTCATCCTGTCCATCTGGATGAGTTCGTAAAGCTTTGTAAAGAATGGAAACTTGCGCTTGTAGAAGATGCCGCGGAAAGTATAGGAAGTTTTTATAAAGGAAAACATACTGGACTTTTTGGAAAGGTTGCAGCTCTTAGTTTTAATGGAAATAAAACAGTTACAACAGGTGGCGGTGGTATGCTCCTTTTTACAGATAAGGAACTTGGTGAAAAGGCAAAGCACCTTACAACTCAGGCGAAAATTCCTCATCGCTGGGAATTCAAACATGACGCAATTGGTTATAACTATCGTATGCCAAATATTAACGCAGCTCTTGGTTGTGCTCAGATGGAAAATATTGAAAAGATATTGAATAACAAACGCAAAACTGCAATGGCATATAAAGAATTCTTTGCTGGTAGTGATATCAAATTTTTTGATGAGCCAAAAGATTGTAAATCAAATTTCTGGTTGAACGCAGTTCTTCTTCCAAATAAAGAAGCACAGATAAAATTCCTTGAAGAAACAAATGATGCAGGAGTTCAGACACGACCTATTTGGGAACTGATGAATAGACTTGAAATGTTTAAGTCTTGCCAGCATGGCGCTTTGTCTATTGCAGAAATGTTTGCTGATAGAGTTGTTAATATTCCTAGTGGATATGCTCAAAAGAGATAAATGAAAAGAATCTGTGTTGTAACCGCCACTCGTGCAGAATATGGCTATCTAAAGTGGCTGATGAAAGATATTCAGGCTGATTCAGCTTTGGAGTTACAGGTAATTGCAACCGGAACGCACCTTGATAAATCACAAGGTCATACTGTTGAACAGATTATTGCAGATGGCATTTCTGTTAGTGCTGAAGTAGATGTTCAGCTTGATAATTCAAGCTCTAAAGCAATTTGTGAAACTATGGCACGCTATGGAAATGGATTTGCTGAAGTTCTTTCACAATTACAGCCAGATGTGGTTATTGTTCTTGGCGATCGCTACGAACTACTCCCAATTTGTTCTACAGCATTTATGATGCAGATTCCTATTGCTCATCTTTCTGGTGGAGATGTTACAGAAGGAGCTCTTGACGATGGAGTTCGTAATGCTGTAACTATGCTTGCAACATATCATTTCCCGATTACTGAAGATTGTGCAATGAACATTCGCCGTATGAGAGGTGAAGATAAGAATATCTTTGTTACAGGAAGTACCTCACTCGATTTCTTTAATCGTACAGATTTAATGTCAAGAGAAGGACTTGCTGAGAACCTTGGTCTTGATATAAATAAGAAATGGGCTTTGTGTACTCTTCATTCTGAGACAAAACAAGATATTTCTTACAATGTAAGAATGGCAGATAATCTGATTTCTGCAATGAAAGAAAGCCTTTCTGATTTTCAGATTGTAATTACAAATGCAAATGCTGACTTAGGTGGGCAAGAAATAAATAAATTAATGATGAAGGTTGCAGATGAAAATCCAAATCAGTTTGTCGTAGTTCCATCGCTAGGTCAAAAAAGATATTTAAGCTATATGAAACAAGTTGAACTTGTTCTTGGAAATTCAAGTAGTGGTATTCTTGAATCTCCATATTTAGGGGTTCCAACGGTAAATATTGGTGAACGACAGAAAGGTCGTCACAGATGTGAAAATATTATTCAATCTGGAATTGGAAAAAATGAGATTGAACAATCAATAAAGGAAGCAATGTCTGGTAAATATTCCATACCTTCAACTTATTGGGGAAATGGTAACGCTTCTGGAAATATTGTAAGAGTTTTGAAAAATGCCTAATAGTAAACCCGTAATAATAATTGGTGCCGGAGATCATGCTAAAGTTCTATTAGATATTCTTTTAGAACAAAATGTAAATGTAATTGGTCTTACGGATAAAAGTATATCTAAAGGAACCTGTATTTATGGAGTTTCTGTTATAGGTGATGATTCAGAAATATTAAAATACAAAACAGATGAAATAGAGCTAGTTAATGGAATTGGTTCTGTTGGAAATACATCAATTAGACAAAAGGTATTTAGTTCTTTAAAAGAAAAAGGTTATTTTTTTCGAAGTGTAATTCATGAAGCATCTATTGTTTCTAAAAGAGCAAAATTAGGCGAAGGTGTACAGTTACTGGCAGGTACAATAGTAAATACAGAAGCTGAAATTGGCGATAACACAATTATAAATACAAAAACTTCTATTGATCATGGCTGTGTTATTGGAAAGCACTGTCATATTGCTCCTGGATGTTCTTTTAGTGGTTGCGTAAAAGTTGGTGATTGTACACATATCGGAACAGGTACTTCAAGTATTCAAGGTATCAATATTGGCAAAAATGTATTAATAGGGGCTGGAAGCGTGGTTATAAATGATATTAGTGATAACGAGAAAGCTTTTGGTGTTCCTGCAAGAGTACGAAAATGAGTAATAATAAAACATTTATAATTGCAGAAGCTGGTGTAAACCATAATGGTTCATTTGAACTGGCAAAACAACTTGTAGATAAGGCTGTATGGGCTGGTGCTGATTGCATAAAGTTTCAGACTTTTAACAGTAAAAATCTCGTTTCGAAGAATGCACAAAAAGCAGAATATCAGAAAAAAACAACTGATAGTTCTGAAAATCAGTTAGAGATGCTCAAGAAACTTGAGCTTTCTAAAGAAGAGTTTATTGAACTTAGAAATTATTGTAATCAAAAAGGAATAATGTTTCTTTCGACTCCATTTGATTTGGAAAGTATAGATTTCTTGGCTTCAATTGGAGTAAAAACTTGGAAAGTACCATCTGGAGAAATAACTAACTATCCATTTTTAAGAGCAATCGGAAAGAGAAAAGAATCTGTAATAATGTCTACAGGTATGTGTACTATTGACGAAGTTTATGATGCTGTAAATGTTTTGAAAAGTTTTGGAACAACAGATATAACTTTACTTCACTGTACAACAGAATATCCGGCACCTTACGATTCTGTGAATCTAAAGGCTATGCTCACATTACAAAAAGAATTTGGCTATAAAGTTGGGTATTCAGATCATACTAATGGTATTGAAATTCCAGTTGCAGCAGTTGCTATGGGCGCGTCAGTTATAGAAAAACATTTTACGCTTGATAAAACTATGGAGGGCCCAGATCACAAGGCAAGTTTGGAACCAGAAGAACTTCGACAAATGGTTTTATCTATACGAAATGTAGAAGCAGCTATTGGAGATGGAATAAAACAGCCCTCAGAAGCAGAAAAGAAAAATATAGCAATTGCTAGAAAAAGTATTGTAGCTGCTTGTAATATTAAAAAAGGTGAAGCGTTTACGGAGAATAATCTAACAACAAAAAGGCCTGGGAATGGTATTTCTCCGATGCAATGGGATAACATATTGGGAACAAATGCAATTCGAGATTTTATTACAGATGAATTAATTGAGGTGTAAGATGGAATTTACTTTAGGTAAAAATGCGACAATTCTGGATACCCTAAAAAAAATAGATGAGCTTTCGATAAAAGTAGCTAAAATTGTATTTATAGTAGATGATAATGGCAAAGTTCTTGGTTCTGTTTCTGATGGAGATTGTCGTCGCGGACTTATTAGTGGTAAACAGCTTACGTCTTCTGTAACGGAAATAATGAATACAAGATTCACATCACTCAAAAAAGGCTTTTATGATGTCGAAACTATTCAGAAAATTCGAAAACTTGGATTTAAGTATGTACCTGAATTAAATGAAGACGGTACTTTATTTAATATTCGTGATTTTACAGATGGTAAATCTTATATCCCTGTTGATGCAGTTCTTATGGCAGGAGGAAAAGGAGAGAGACTAAGACCTCTTACCCTTGAAACTCCAAAACCTCTTTTGAAGGTTGCAGATAAACCAATTATTGATTATAACATTGAAAACTTAATGCACTACGGTGTAGAAAATATTAATGTAACTGTAAATTATCTTGGAGAGCAGATTGAGCAGCATTTTGCAGAACCTGTAAATGGTCAACAAATAAAATGTGTTCGAGAAGGGAAGTTTTTAGGAACAATAGGGTCACTTGATATAATTGAAGATTGGCATAATGATACAATTCTTTTGATGAATTCTGATTTGTTCACAAATATTGATTTTGAAGCTTTCTATATTCATTATAAAAAACATGATGCCGATATGAGTGTTGCTGCTGTACCTTACAATGTGAATATACCATATGGTATTTTTGAAATTGAAAATACCCGTGAAATTAAAGGTGTAAAAGAGAAACCTAGTTTTTATTATTATGCTAATGCAGGAATATATCTTATAAAGCGAGAGCTTTTATCGCTTATTCCAAAAGATACTTTTTATAACGCTACAGATTTTATGGATAAGCTTATTGAGCTTGGAAAGAAAGTTATCCGCTTCCCTATTGCAGGATATTGGATTGATATTGGAAAACCAGAAGACTTTAAGAGTGTTCAGGAATTTGCGAGAAATTTAGGAAAACAATAAATGAAAGTATTAGTAGTTGGTTACGGTTCAATGGGGAGACGCAGAATACGTCTCTACAAGCAGCTTGATAAAGATGCTCAGTTTATTTGTGTAGATTCTAATCCCGAACGCATTAAACAGATAAAAGAAGATGGTCATATTGCATTTACAGATTTGAACGAAGCTGTAAAAGAAAGGCTAGATTTGGCTTTCGTAAGCACTTCTCCGCTCAGTCATGCAGCAATTATTCCAGTTCTTTTGCAGAATAAAATAAACACATTTACAGAGATCAATCTTTCATCAAAAAATTATGATCAGATGATTACGCTTGCAAAGGAAAATGGCGTTAAGTTATTCCTTTCAAGTACAATGCTTTATAAAAATCAGATAAAAAAGATTAAGGAGTTGGTTCAGAAAGAAAAACAACCACTCACATATATTTATCATATTGGTCAGTATCTTCCGGATTGGCATCCGTGGGAGAGTTATAAAGATTTCTTTATTGGTAAAAAGGAAAGTAACGGTTGTCGTGAGATTTATGCTATCCAACTTCCATGGATTGTAGATACTTTTGGCGAAGTTGGAAGTCTAACATCTGTTTCTCAAAAATCAACAAATCTTGAAATTGATTACGATGATTCTTATATCACGACTTTAGAACATAAGAATGGAAATAAAGGCGTGTTTGTTGTTGATGTAGTTAGCCGTGTTGCTACAACTTACCTTGAAGTAATTGGTGAAAACATTCATCTTACCTGGGATGGTTCAAATGACGGCTTAAAGATTTATAATATTGCAGAAAAGAAGGTTGAAACTTTCACTGCTTATGAAAATGAAGTTCATAATGAGAATTATGCTGCAAATATAGTAGAAAATACTTATCTTGATGAAATAAAAGATTTCATCAGCTATGTACAGAATGTTACAGAGCCAAAGTGGTCAATTCAAAAGGATTATGCGGTTCTTGATTTGATAGATAAAATTGAGGGCATAAAATGAAATTCTTGTTCATAGGGCTTGGTTCAATTTCAACAAAGCATATAAAAGATTTAGCTTCGATAACAAATGAGCGTGGAATTGAATGTGAAATAACAGTTCTTCGCCGTAAGAAAGGGGAACTTCCACAAGATTTACTATCTTATAATATTAAACAGATTACAGAACTTGATGCTAGCGTTTATGATGCTGTTTTTATCACAAATCCAACAAATCTACATTTTCAAATTATGGAACAGCTTAAGGGGAAAACAAAATTTTACTTTATTGAAAAGCCGATTTTTGAGTGTATAGATTATGACTGGAAAACACTTGGAATAAATGATAAAAACGCTTATGTTGCTTGTCCTATGCGCCATTCAGAAGTATATAGAAAGCTTAAAGAGATTGTAGACACAAATAAAGTCTTTTGTGCGCGTCTTATTTGTTCAAGTTATCTTCCGGAATGGAGACCAAATATAGACTATCGCAAGAATTATTCGGCAATAAAGGCTTTAGGTGGTGGAGTAACGCTTGATTTAATTCACGAAATTGATTATATGGCAGGACTTTTTGGATTGCCGGAAAAAGTAATGAATATTCATGGTAAATATAGTGACCTTGAAATAGATAGTGATGATTTGAGTGTTTATATTGCACAGTACAAAGACAAAATATGCGAAGTTCATCTTGACTACTTTGGCAGAAAATATCAGAGAAAATGTGAATTATATACTTCAAAATGCAGTTATGTAGCAGATTTCAAATCTGAAACAATAGAAGTATTTGATGGAACTGTACTTAATTGTCAGAGAGATGATAAAACAAATTTGTATAGAGAAATGGAATACTTTGTAAATTTTCTGACGGGTAATATTTCTGAAAATATAAATACTCCAGAACATGCTTTTGAAGTTTTGAAAATTACGCTTGGAGGAAAATAATGAAAAATATATTGATTACTATTTGTGGTAGAGCAGGAAGTAAAGGCTTTAAGAATAAAAATCTTAAGACATTTTTAAGAACTCCTCTTGTTTATTATACAGCGGCTATTGCTGAAGACTTTAAGAAAAGACTTTCGGAAGAATGTGAAACAACAATTTGTTTGAACACAGACAGTAAGGATTTACAAAAACTTGTTAATGATAAATACAAAGATATTGAATTAATTGACCGTGTGGAAGAACTTGGTGGAGATAAAGTTCCTAAGATGGCTGTATGGCATAATAGCCTTGATATTATGGAATCAAAATTTGGTAAGAAGTTTGATTATGTTATTGATCTTGATATTACAAGTCCACTTCGTCAGATTGATGATGTCGTTAATGCTTATAAAAAGAAAATAGAGAATAAAGATTGCCAATTAATTTACAGTGTTTGTGAAAGTCGTAGAAATCCATATTTTAATATGGTAAAAGTAGAGAATGGATTCGCAACAAAATTTGCAGCATCCAATTTTACGACAAGACAGGAAGCACCAAGTGTTTATGATATGAATGCGTCTATTTATGTAATTGATGCAGATTATTTGAGAAAAGACAAAGAAAACATGCTTCTGAATGCTAAATCAAATATCTACGAAATGTATGATACTGCAGTTCTTGATATCGATTGTGAACAAGATTTTGAATTAATGGAAATTATTGCAAAATATCTCTTTGAAAAAAATGGCAACTTTAAGAAAATGAAAGAACTTGTGGAGAAATAAAAAATGACAGCAAATGAAATTTTAGATGTTTTAGTAAGCCAACTTAAGAATAATTTTGCACTTAGTGCAGAAGAAACAAAAATTCTAGAAGAATCTATAATTATACAAAAAGCTTATGACGCTTCTGTTGAATGCTTAAAAAATGGTACTTGTAGATATTTTAATGATAATACAGGAATAAGTGCATTTATTTCTGATGCATATTGTAATTATTTATATTGGCTTTCTCATTTATTATATAAGCAGGGATATGAGACTATCGCTTCGAAAGTGTATTATCTAAATAAAATGTTGAATTGTGTTGAGCTTTTTTATGCTATTGAATTACCGCAACATTGGTACTGTGAACATCCATTAGGTGCTGTTATGGGACGTGCAAAATACGGTGATTATTTTTTCTTTGATCAAGGATGTACAATAGGTGGTAATCATCAGGATTACCCAGTACTAGGAAATAATGTTACTATGTATTCTAATTCCAAGGTAATAGGAAAATCTCATATCGGTAATAATGTTTCTATTGCTGCTAATGCATATGTAAAAGATACTGATATACCAAGTAACATGATAGTTTTTGGACAGTACCCTAATTTAATATTAAAACCAAATAATAATATTGATATCTTTTGGAAATGAGTTTAATTATTTAAACTATAAATACTTTAGAAAGGAGAAGGATATGAATAATATTCAAATTTGTAAAAACTGTCTTATGTTATCAACAAGGCCAAGACTGACTTATAACAAAGATGGTCTATGTTCTGCTTGTGAATGGGCAGAAGAAAAAAAGAAAACAGTTGATTGGGATGCTAGAAAAAAGCAACTTATTGAATTTTGTGATAAGTATAGGAAACAGGATGGCAGTTTCGATGTAATTGTTCCTGTTTCTGGTGGAAAAGATTCTTCAACTGTAGCTCACAAATTGAAGTATGAATATGGAATGAATCCATTATGTATTAATATCAATCATTATGTAGATGTTAATACTCAAATGAATGATATAAACTTAAACAATTTTGTAAAACAGGGGTTTGATTTATTTAGAGTTTACCCTAATGCAAAAGTTTTGAGAGCTTTAGATAGAATAGGCTTAATAGAATATGGCCAACCGTATTTTGGATGGATGACATGTATGACACTTGCTCCATTAAAGATTGCCACAAAGTTCGGAATTCCTTTTATTATGTATGGGGAAGAGGGAGAAGTTGAATATGGTGGTTCTACACAATTAAAAAATACTCCTGTTTATACAGTTGAGGACACAGTTAAATACTATCTTAGCGGTGTTCATCCATCAACTTACTTAAAGGATGGATTTACGGAAAAAGATTTGTATTGGTGGTTACCTCCTACAGACGAAGAGGTTAAAAAATTGAATCCTGCAGTATGTCATTGGTCATATTTTGAGTTCTGGGATAGTAATAAAAATTATGAATATGCAAAAAAATATGTAGGATTACAAGAGCAAAAATCTAACTCTGTTGGAACTTACAATAATTTTGCTCAAACTGATGGAATTTTGTATCCTTTACATGTTTACTTTATGTATCTTAAATTTGGATTTGGTCGTTGCACACAAGATGTTTGTATTGATATTCGTAGTGGAAAGATTAACAGAGATGAAGGTATAAAACTTATAAAACAGTATGATGAAACTTATCCTGAGCAGTTTGAAAAGCAATATTTAGATTATTATCAGCTTTCAAAGAATGAATTTGATGCTGTAATTGATAAATTTGCCAACAAGGATTTGCTAGAAAAGAAAAACGGCAGATGGGTAAAAAAATTCGATATTGAAAAATTATAGATTTATACCGCATAATATGGATTATTTAACTAGTAATTCATATTATGCATGTTAATAAAATTAAAAAATTCAAATTATGATAGAGATAAAAAAATTGTAGATGGTATATAATAATTATTGATACGATCGATTTTTTTTAGTATAGAAAATCATGGCTTCTAAAACAATCTCAAAATCAGTAGCTTGGCAGTTAGCAGGAAAATTTTTATTACAAGGCATAGCATTCCTAACTGTTCCAATCTTTACACGCATATTGACAACGGCGGATTATGGGTATACAGCTCTTTATTCTTCGTGGAGTACAATACTATCTCTCGTTATTGGTATGCAAACTGCTGGTTCTATTGGAAATGCAAGAATAAAAGAAGAAATAAATATAAATGAATACCTTTCAAGTATAATGTCAATTTCAATTTTATCTTTAATTCCTTTTTTAATTATATCTATTGTATTTAAGAATTATTTTTCTAGACTTTTATCAATTAGACAAGATTTAGTGATATTACTTGTTTTACAGAGCTTTTTTAATTATGTTATAAGTTTTCAAATCACAAAATTAGATGTTTATAAACAGGTTGAGAAAAGTACAATTTTATCTTTTTTTCAAACTTTATTCTCTGTAGTTTTATCTCTTTTATTTGTATATTACATGAAGGAAAATAAAGCAATTGGAAAAATATATGGACAAGCTATTCCTGTGATTATTATTGGTTCCTTTATATGTATCATTGTCTATGCTAGAGGAAATATAATATGGAATTCAACATATAATAAGTTTTGTCTTTCATTTTCAGTGCCTTTAATTTTACATGGAATAGGTCATGTGATATTTACACAAAGTGATAAGATAATGATTCAAAAAATACAAAATACAGAGTGTCTAGGAATTTATAGTGTTGCATGTACTCTTTCGAATGTTCTTGTCATTATAATGGGGGCATTAAATACAAGTTGGGTTCCGTTTTATTATGATTATAAAAGTAGAAATGATACAAGTTCAATTATTATACATACAAAACAATATATAAAATTATTTACAATTATAACGATGGGGTTTATTCTTTTGGTTTTTGATGTGTTTAAAATAATGACACCTGAAGAATATCATTCCGGAATAGTAATTCTTCCAATATTTGCTTTATCATCTTATTTTCATTTTTTGTATCTTTTTCCAGTAAATAATGAATTTTATTATGCAAAAACGAATTATATACCTATTGCAACAATAATAGCGGCATTAATAAATATTGCAATTAATTCTATATTAATACAACCATATGGTTTTTGGGGGGCAATTTTGGGGACATTAATAGCTCAAATATTGTTGTTTCTTTTTCATACATTGATATCGCGTTTTGTAATAAATGAACAATATGAATATAGCGTAAAAATTTTTATTCCTGGAATTATCTTTGTTATTGTTTCAATTATTATTACATATTTATTCCGTTCATTTTGGTATATAAGATGGTTGTTAGCATTTATTCTAGGGATTTATCTTTTGAAAGAAATAATTGTTAGAAGAAGCGTTTTTTAAGCAGGAAATTTAAATGACAGTTTTTGTAATAAGAAATTATATATCGGTAATAACTGCAGAATGCATAATAAGGCAGTATAAAATATCTTCTCCATATGCACTAATTGTTGATAGATCAGATGTGCCTGGATATGCAGACAAAATACGAAAAAACCTGAATAAAGAATTATGGACAAATATAGATAATATTTCTATGTATTATTTATCAGATAATGCTTACAACAAATTAAGGGAAATTCTTGAAATAAAAAGAATTTGGAAACAACAGAAAAAGGAAGTATTAAAAAAACTAACTAAAATTAATAAGATTGATTCAATTTTTATAACATACCCAGCAGAAAATTTAGAGAAAATAATGTATTGGTATGGAAAGAAACATAAAATTCCTTTAAGTTCTTTTGAAGAAGGGTTAAGCCATTATGATTCATATTGTGACAAATTACGAAAAAAAGATGCTTGTCTGAAAAGGGTAATTAGACAAATCGTCTATTTTGATTGTAAGTTTTCGTTAAAATCTCCAGATGATTTAAATTTTTCAGATGTATATTGTTTGCTTCCAAACTGTTATACTAGAAAAAATTATACAAAAAGTCTTTTCCCAATAAAACCAGATTTTAATAATAAAGAATTAAAAGAGAAACTTATATCTTTTCCGTATGACGTATTATTGATAGCAGGTCCATTTGTTGAACAAAAGGTTCTTACGGAATTAGAAGAGTATAACTTGTTAAAAAGTATGGTTGATTTCTTTAAGGGAAAAAGAATAGTTTTGAAACCACATCCACGGGAAAATAAAGAGAAAGTTATAAAATATGCTGATTTATTACATATTGACCTGTTAGATGAAAATCTTTCTGGATATGCAGCTGAATCTATTGTTGAAAATTCAAATATAAATTATATTGGAGGAGTTTTATCTAGTACATTGGTTTATGAGAGTCTACTTAATGATAAAGTAATAGTATATTCGTTTTATAGAAGTTTAAAAGACAAGAATTTAATTTTCAAAACTTCTTATGAAGATATGTGTTCTCTATCAAATAAAATAATATTTATCTAAGGCTATGATAACAATCTTATTTGAAGAATTATAAAGAATAATTATATGACTGGAAAAAGGAATTTAAAAAATGAAAATATTATTTGATTTCATATCATTGCAAGATAAATTTATTAATGGAGGAGCAGAATATACACTAAAAGTTCTCACGAAATTGATAGATAATAAACAATGTGAATTGATAGGATTGTTAGACAAGAAAAAAGTAATTCCAAATTTTTTAAGCGAGATTATAAATTTATATACTATAAAATGTTTTTATATTCAGGATTCACTTGAACAAATTGTATTAGAACAAAAAATCGACAAATTTTATATAGGTATAGCACAACGATATAATTCTTTTGATTTAACTAAACTTTCTTGTAAAATATTAATAACATGCCATGATGTAGGTGATTTATGTAATGAATATGATAACAAAATTGATTCAGTAAGACTTAGATTTGTACAAAAATATACAAAGAACTCTTTAACAAAATCAATAAAACAATATCTCTCTCTGGTATATCATTTTTTTAAGCCGTATAAGGTCGGAAAATTCTATAAAAATTTTGAAAAATTAGTGAAACAAGAAAATGTATATGTTATAACAGATTCAGAATATTCAAAAGCTTCAATTTCATATTTTTTTGATGACATTTATAATAATGTTGAAGTCTTTTATGCACCACACAAACAAGTAAACAATATTGCTAATTGTAATGTTCAAAATGAATTACTTAAAGGAATAATATATTCAAAAAAAAAATATTTTCTTTTACTAAATTGCGAACGATATAATAAAAATGCAGCTTTATTTGCAGAAATCTGGAATTATTTTTGTAAAAAAAATCATAACAACTATTATGCCATTATGATTGGTAAATTAAATTATACTGAAAAAAATATTATTCAAATAGATTCTTTGTCGGTTACAGATTTGGAATTTGCATATAAGAATGCATATGCACTAGTTTATCCAAGTGTTAGTGAAGGCTTTGGATATCCCCCTATTGAAGCCATGAAATATGGAACTCCAGTTTTATGTTCAAATGTTACCAGTATACCTGAAGTTTGTGGTAATAAAGTTTTATACTTCAGTCCATATTATCCAGAAGATTTATTTATGGCCATGACAAAGATTTGTCAGAATCGGGATTTATATTCAAAATTGGCATTAGAACAATACTCTTGGATATCGAAAAAGCAAGAACAAGATTTTACGAAACTTATAAAATATATAATTGAAATATAATAGATTAAAATATGTTTTGCATTAATACTAAGCATACTAAACGTTTCATATTAAGTTATTTATCTCTTTGTTTATTATTATTTAGTATCATTTTTGATCCAAGTAATATACATTTTGGTATTAAAAATTTGTCTTTTTTTTTGTTTTGTATAATTAATATTCGAAAAATTAGTATGAAATATATATTGGTACCTTTATATTGTATTTCTATATTCTTTATGTCATATGCACATGGATTAATAATATATTCACCTATTGACTCAGGAATAGCAAATTGGAATATAACATCATTCCTTTTTTTGGTAACACTCTTGTTTGTGTTTAATAGAGAATTAAAATTTTTATACTTTTTTTATTATATAGCATTGCTTTTTTCAATTTATATTGTCTTTTCGGAAATATTTATATTATTTTCTTTTTTGACTGATACTTCAATTGGAACAATTATATGGGACCATATACAGAATAATTCAGACTTTATAATGGTGGGATTTAGAAGTGTTTTTGGAATTCCACATCCTTGTTTGTATTATCGATCTGCTAGTATATGCATTATTCCTGAATGTGTATCCTTGCTTTTATTAATAAAAACACAACAAAAAAAATATTTATTACATTTTATTCTTTTTTTTCTAGAGTTGTTTATTTCAGGTGCAAGAGCAAATATGATAGCAGCAATCATGATTCTTTTTAGTTGTTTTTTTGCATATAATTTTTATAAGAAAAAGAGGATTATATTCTCTTATGTTCTTATATTACTAACTATTTCTGTTGCTATATTTCTTTTACTATCAGTAGTAACAGAAAAGGAACATTCAAATTTGACTAAAATGGGACATATGGATTCATTTTACCAATTATTTAATACTAATCCAATAAGATTTTTGTTTATTGGAAGTGGGCCAGGAACTATTATGTATTCGTTGGGTACTCATAGGGATATGGCTATAACTGAATTATCGTATTTTGAGCTAATAAAAAACTATGGATTTCTACCAAGCTTTATTATGATTCAATTTTTTTTGCTTCCTGTTATGTATTTGTACTTATCGAATGTTGAAAATATAATTAAATTTGTTTTTACTATTGCTTATGCATCATTCTTTTTTGTAGCCGGGACAAATCCTTTATTCATTGGGTCAACTGGTTTTACAATTATTATTTGTATGTTTTATGTATGTGATAAAAATATATATTTAGAATTTAACTGTATTACTATAAAACATAATAAGCGAGATTTGTTACAACGAATACTGAGAATTATAAATGGGAGTAGATATGATTGATATATTATTATCAACATTTAATGGTGAAAAATTCCTTGAAGAGCAATTAGATTCTATATTTTTACAATCATATAAAGATTTTAATCTTATAATTCGTGATGATGGTAGCAAAGATAATACTTTGGAAATAATTTCAAAATATAAGGCCTTGTATTCTGATAAAATTATTGTTGTGAATAATAGTAATAATAAGAATTTAGGTTCAACGAACAGTTTTTTTGAATTATTACACTATTCATCATCAGATTTGATAATGTTTTGTGATCAAGATGATGTGTGGAATCCAGACAAACTTGAACAAATACTCAAATTTTATTATGAAAATGTAAAAGAGAAGGAAAAGCCTGTACTTATACATTCTGCCGTTGAAGTTGTAGATGAGAAACTATGTACATTACCTCTGCAGACAGAAAAATTTAATCAATATAAAGCGGGGATGGAACATAAACTTATTTGGCAAGTTTTTCAAAACGATGTGACTGGTTGTACAGTTATGATTAATTCAGTTATGCGGGATATTGTTAATCAAATCGATTTCTCTAAGAATAAAGTAATTCAACATGATTGGTTTCTTGCTCTGATAGCTTATTTAAATAAATCTAAATTTTATATTCCGCAACAAACAATGAAATATAGACAACATTCAAAGAATGTTATTGGAATAAAGCATCTTACATTTTCTAAAAGACTTCTTATTAGAATAAAGACTGGAACTACTTATCCTTATTATAGTCAAATCAAAACTCTTTTATTATGTAGTTTCCCAATGAATATCGATGACTTAAATTTATTGACTCAATTTGCCTCACTTACAAGTTTAAATAAAATCTCTCGTGTTATCTGGCATATTAAACATGCATTTTTCCGTAACGGAAGTTTTATTTATAAAATGTATCAACTCATTGCATGTTAAAGGAAAGTAAGGAATATGATTTCAGTTTGTATGGCTACTTATAATGGTTCTCGTTTTATAAAGCAGCAGATTTTATCAATTCTTGAACAATTATCAGATATTGACGAATTAGTTATTTCTGATGACGGAAGTACAGACGAAACTTTGGAAATAATAAATAATTTTAAGGATTCAAGAATTAAACTTCTACATCATACCCCTACATGTGATTTTTCAAATCATGAAAAGGTAACTGCCAATTTTGAGAATGCTTTAAATCATTGCAGAGGAGATTATATTTTCTTGACTGATCAAGATGATGTATGGAAATCTAATAAAGTAAAATATTGTCTAAGTTTTTTTGAGAAATTTGATTTTATTTTTCATAATAAAACTACTATAGACATTAAAGGAACAATAAAAGAAATTTCTGGTTATAAGGAAAACCCGCTTAGAAAGTTTTGGATTTGTTTATTAATTAAATTCAAGTTAAATGGATGTTGTATGGCTTTCAAGCGCGAGTGTTTGAAGTTTTTATTACCTTTCCCAAAAAAATTAATTGCTCATGATTATTGGATAGGCTTGCTATGTTTAAAACTATGTCGCTGCACTTTTATTGAGGATCCATTAATGTTTTATCGTATATATGAAGGTTCTGTTTCTTATAAACAAAATACATCTTTTTTATATAAATTAAAATATAGATATAAATTATTAGTACAAATCTATATGAGAATAAAAGAATATAAAACAAAAATTACTGAAAAATAATTGCTAAATACTATCATACTCTAATCATTAAATATCATAAAATAGGAAAAGTTATGTTAAACAACAATACTATCGCTGTCGCAGGAACCGGTTATGTAGGTCTCAGTCTCGCTGTGCTTTTAGCGCAACATAACCGTGTTATCGCTGTTGATATTGTCAAAGAAAAAGTTGAGCTTATAAATAGTAAAAAAGCTCCTATTACGGATAAAGAATTAGAAGAATATCTTTTACAAAAGCAACTGAATCTTATCGCAACAACGGATGCTCGATCGGCATACACTGACGCAAACTTTGTAGTAATTGCAACTCCGACAAACTATGATCCGTCAAAGAATTATTTTGATACGAGCGCAGTAGAAGCTGTCATAAACTTGGTTATGGAATGCAATCCAAACGCAATAATGGTTATCAAATCTACCATTCCAGTTGGTTTCACAGAATTTATCCGCGAAAAAACGGGAAGTAAAAATATCATTTTCAGTCCTGAGTTTTTGAGAGAGGGAAAAGCTCTTTGCGATAATTTGTATCCAAGTCGTATTTGTGTAGGAACAGATTTGAATGATAAAAGACTTGTATCTGCTGCGAATCAGTTTGCCGACTTATTAAAAGATGGAGCAATAAAAAAAGATGTGCAGAAACTGATAGTCGGTTTTACCGAGGCTGAAGCCATAAAATTGTTCGCAAATACATATCTTGCTTTGCGAGTAAGTTATTTTAATGAATTGGACACCTATGCGGAGATGAAAGGTTTAGATACCGCAAGCATAATAAAAGGTGTTTGTCTTGATCCAAGAATAGGTGATTTTTATAACAATCCTTCCTTTGGTTATGGCGGTTATTGTCTTCCGAAAGATACAAAACAACTTTTGGCAAACTATCAGAATGTGCCTGAGAATTTGATTCATGCAATAGTCGAAAGTAACCGTACTCGTAAGGATTTTATTGCGGATAGAGTTCTGCAGAAAGCTGGGTACTACGGATATTCAGAGTCAAATTTTTACGATGGTAGTGCTGAAAAGAAAGTTGTTATTGGTGTCTATCGCCTTACAATGAAGTCAAATAGCGACAATTTCCGTCAGAGTTCTATTCAGGGGGTAATTAAGAGAATAAAGGCAAAAGGTGCGGATGTAATAATCTACGAGCCGACTTTGAAAGATGGAGAGACATTCTTTGGAAGCAGAATTGTTAATAATCTCGAAGAGTTTAAGTTTCAAAGTAATGCAATTATAGCCAATCGTTATGATTCTTGCCTTGATGATGTGCAGGCAAAAGTTTATACACGTGATTTATTCAAAAGGGATTAGAATATGTTTTCAGAAGGTTTAGTTTCAATTATTACACCAAACTACAATTGTGCGCGTTTTATTGCACAAACAATTGAATCGGTTTTAGCACAGACTTATACAAGTTGGGAAATGCTTATTGTAGATGACTGTTCAACAGACGGCAGTTATGAAATCGCTCTTGAATATTCATCTAAGGATAGCCGTATAAAAGTTGTGCGCAATGAAAAAAACAGTGGTGCCGCAATATCTCGAAATAAAGCTATCGAATTAGCTCAGGGCGAATTTATTGCATTCCTTGATTCTGATGATTTATGGATGCCTGAAAAACTTGAAAAGCAAATTTCATTTATGCGGGATAACAACTGCGATTTTTCTTTCTGTGAATATGAACATATTGATGAAGAGAATAAATCTCTTTTGAAAGTTGCAAAGGTAATAAAAAAACTGACTTATACAAAGATGATGTTTCATTGCTTTCCTGGCTGTCTTACAGTTATGTATAATCAAGATGTTGTAGGAAAAGTATATGCAAAGGATATAAAAAAGAATAATGATAATGCTCTTTTTTACCCTGTTCTTAAAAAATCCAAGAATGCTATGGGGATTCCAGTTTGTCTTGCGTTATATCGAATAAGAAAAGGAAGTATATCTAGAAATAAATTTAAAATGATAAAGCCATATATTACTGTTCTTCATGATTTTGAAGGACATAATATTTTGCTATCTTATTTTTGTGTCCTAACTCATTTTTTAATAAAAATCCTATTTAAATATAAATCAATTAAAACAACAGATTCTCTTTGTAATACATACAACTTGAAATAAATCATTTCTCATATAATTTTTTTTCTCACTTGGAGGCCACATATGTGGAAGGTTCAACTTTTTAAATTAAATTTCGATGGTCAGGAGCAGGAAGCTGTAAAAGAAGTTCTTGATTCTGCCTGGATTACCATGGGGCAGAAGACGCTAGACTTTGAAACGGCTTTTACATCATATCTTGGAAATGGTGTAAAGGGACTTGCGGTTTCAAATGGTACCGCAGCTTTGCACATGGCCGTTCTTGCACTTGGAATTGGAGCGGGCGATGAAGTTATAACACCATCGCTTACATTCATTGCTGACCAGAATGTTGTAACAATGTGCGGTGCAAAAAATGTTCTTGCTGATATTACTTCTAATGATGACTGGAGCATGGATCCTGCTGATATTGAGGCAAAAATTACGCCGAAAACAAAGGCCGTGCTTATTGTTCATTATGCAGGTTTTGCTTGTGACATGGATGCAATCTGTGAGATTTGTAAAAAACATAATCTTTATTTGATTGAAGACTGTGCTCATACTCCGGGTGCTGATTATAAAGGTCGTGCACTTGGTACATTTGGTGATGTTTCGTGCTTCAGCTTCTTCACAAACAAAAATCTATCTGTAGGCGAGGGCGGAATGGTTGTCACAAAATCTGATGAGATTTTGGAAAGACTCCGTGGCCTACGTTCACATGGTATGACTGTTCCATCATTTGACCGTTTCAAAGGTCGTGCAATTACTTATGATGTTGCAATGCCTGGCCTTAACTATCGCATAGATGAGATGCGCGCTGCTCTTGGCTTGGTTCAACTTAAGAAACTTAACGGTGCAAATGAAGCCCGAACAAAACTTGTTAATCACTATTATGAGCGACTTGACGGTGTAAATGAAATTAAGATTCCTTTCCGTCATTTCACTCGTGGTAAGCCAAACTTCCATATTATGCCAATCATGCTTGAAGACGGAATTGATCGAATTGCTGTGATTGAAAGTATGAAAGCTGATGAAATCCAGACAAGTATTCATTATCCAGTTATTCAGAATTTTACTGGCTATAAAGGTATCGTAAATGAAACACCGAAAGCTCAGTATGCGAGTGAACATGAATTAACACTTCCGTTGTATCCGACAATGACCATTGAACAGGTTGATTTGGTTTGTGATGCTCTCATTAAGGCATTGAAGTCTCAGGGGAAATAAATGACTAGATTTTTTGATATCCTTTTATCTGGAATTGCAATCATAATTCTTCTTCCGTTTATGATTCCAATCATGATTGGGCTTAAGCTTACAGGCGAGCATGATATTTTTTACAAGCAGGAACGCATTGGTAAAGGTGGAAAACCTTTCGGAGTTTTGAAATTTGCTACTATGCTTCGAAACAGCCCGAATATGGCCGGTGGTGTACTCACACAAAAAAACGACCCGCGAATTCTTCCAATGGGAAAATTTTTGAGAAAGACAAAAATCAATGAGCTTCCCCAGCTTGTGAACATCTTTATCGGTCAGATGAGTGTAATCGGTCCCCGTCCACAGGCAAAGCGTCATTATGATTTGTATTCTGCTGAAGTAAAATCTGCAATTGATACAGTTGCTCCCGGACTCAGTGGACTTGGCTCTGTTGCATTCCGTGACGAAGAAGATATGCTTAATGCCGTAACAGACAGAGACCATTTCCATGATACTATTATCGCCCCTTATAAAGGTGCTTTGGAAGTCTGGTTCGTTCAGCACAAGTCTGTAGTTGTTTACTTCAAATTGATTTGGCTTACAGTGCTCGCTGTATTAAAACCTTCTTCAAAAGCCTGGCGAAAAGCGTTTAAGAACTTACCACCTGTTCCAGCGGAATTGGAACAATATATTTAACGAGTAATAAGCCTAGAAATCAGATAAAAAATTAAGGGAAATCTCAAATTTTGTGGGATTAACAAAAAAGGAAGATAATGCAAAAATATTTAATCACTGGTTATGCTGGCTTTGTAGGCTACCACTTTATTGCACATCTAAATAATATTGCACAAGAAAAAATATCTGTACTTGGTATAGATATTAACACACCATCTGATTTTTTAGATTGGAATTTCAATAATCTTGAAATATCACATAAATCAATAAATCTCATGGATTTAGGAGATGTGCGTTCAGTAATAAAGAAGTTTAAGCCTACCAATGTAGTACATCTTGCATCTTTTAGTTCTGTTGGGAAAAGTTGGCAAGATCCGTCTGGTTATTTTTCTAATAATACAGGTATTTTCCTTAATTTATTGGAATCAGTAAAGGATGCTGGCATTGATTGTAAAATCTTAAATATTGGTTCCAGCGAAGAGTATGGATTTGTAGTAGAAAAAAATCTTCCACTTACCGAAGACATGATAATAAATCCAGCAAATCCGTATGCTGTAACAAAAATGGCTCAAGAAAGTATGGCAAAAGTGTATAGCAATGGTTTAGGAATGAATATTGTTTCTACTCGTTCCTTTAATCATATTGGACCACGCCAGCGTGATAATTTTGTTGTTGCTTCATTCACTAAACAGGTTGCTCAGGCTGTCGTTGAAGGTAAAAAAGAGTTAGAAATGACTACTGGAAATCTTGCTGTTGTTCGTGATTTTCTTGATGTTCGTGATGTTGTAAATGCCTATCAACTTTTACTAGAAAACGGGAAAAAAGGAGAAGTCTACAATGTTTGCAGTGGAGAAGGAATCCCTCTGAGTAAAATAATAGAAGAACTTTCTGCAATTTCTGGAATAAAAATCACCACAAAAACGGATGCTTCTCTTATACGTCCGAACGATATCAAAAGAATTATTGGCTCAAATAAAAAACTTGAAGCAGATATTAATTGGAAACAAAAATATACATTACATCAAACCCTAACTGATACATTCAATTATTGGAAAGATATGCTTTCTAAGTAAATAAACACAAAAACAATCAAACGAATAAGGAGATAATTATTATGGGAAAGAATATTGCCCTAATCACAGGAATTACAGGACAGGACGGTTCATATTTGGCTGAATTCTTGCTTGAAAAAGGTTATGAAGTACATGGAATTATCCGTCGTTCTTCATCATTTAACCGCAAACGTATTGAACATTTGTATGTGGACGAATTGATTAAAGACAGCCACATCAAACAGAAGGTCATTTTGCATTATGGCGATATGACTGACAGCGTAAGTCTTACCCGTATAATTAAAGAAGTTCAGCCTACAGAAATTTACAATCTTGCAGCTCAGAGCCATGTAAAAGTAAGTTTTGAAGTACCTGAATATACTGCCGATTGTGATGCAACTGGCGTTCTACGTATTTTGGAAGCAGTTCGTTTTTTAGGTTTGGAAAAAACTTGTAAGATTTATCAGGCTTCTACAAGTGAACTTTACGGAAAAGTACAGGAAGTTCCTCAGAAAGAAACAACACCATTCTGGCCACGCAGTCCTTATGCCGTTGCAAAACTCTACGGTTTCTGGATTATGCGAAACTATCGCGAGAGTTACGATATGTTCTGTGTTAATGGTATTTTGTTCAACCATGAAAGTGAACGTCGTGGAGAAAACTTTGTTACACGTAAAATTACACTTTCAGCAAGTCGAATTGCAAAAGGATATCAGAAAAAGCTCTATCTTGGTAATTTGAGTGCACTCCGTGACTGGGGATATGCAAAAGACTATGTTGAATGCATGTGGCTTATCATGCAGCAAAAAGAACCTGAGGACTTCGTAATTGCAACAGGTGAACAGCACACCGTTCGTGAATTCTGCCAGCTTGCATTTGCAGAAGCTGGAATTGAAATTGAATTTAAGGGAGAAGGTGTTGACGAGAAAGGATATGACAAGGCAACTGGTGAAGTTCTGATTGAGGTCGACCCTAAATTCTTCCGTCCCGCTGAAGTTCAGACATTGCTTGGAGATCCATCAAAAGCAAAAGAAAAACTTGGCTGGAATCCACAAAAAACATCTTTTAAAGAACTTGTTCATCTTATGATGCAACATGATTTGGAATATGTTGTAAAAGAACATGATAGTATAGCTTAATTATTTCAAGTGCTTTATGAATATGAAGCACTGATTATTCGGAGTTTGATATTTAGTTTATGTTTTTTTATCAAATAATCGAGGAAATGCAGTGACTTTCTGCGATAAAGTTATTCTAAATAATAGTTATTTTAAGTTTTTGGCTTCAGGGGAGTTGTTTCGGTAAAAGTATGCTATATTCAGTTCGAAATGCACATATTGATGAAGAATCTCTGGAATTTTGTTTTTTCTTTATTCCCAATTATAAGGTATTTAATAAATTTGGTGTTTCTTTACATCCAAAATATGGAAAATCACAAGAAAAATAAGATTTACGTTGAAATACATTTTGAGAATAAAGTTTATAGTCCATATTTCCAGCAAGTTATTAATGAATTATCAGCAAATCCAGAATTAGAATGTTTTTATTGGAGACGGTATTGCGTAGGACTTAGAATTAAGAATAGTATTTTTACTTATAATGATAAGAAAAAAATTATAGCCAATTTACAAAAATTAAAAACTCTTACTCTTGATAAATTGATTAATGTATATAACGAAACTATAAATGTTAACCAAGATTGGAAATCAGAGTTTTCTTTTGAATACGGAAGACGTTGTTCGTCGAAAAGAGCATTATCTGAATATTATAGAGAACCTAAAGAAATATATGTTGTACATGAACAGATAAAGAAAAAATTGATAAAAAAAAATAGAAGCAAATAATGCTTTACTTGATTTTAAAGATCCGATAGTCAAAACTTCTTTATCTCCTGAAAATCCTGTTAATGTCATTAATTATGTTGATCTTGCTGCAAAAACAAAAAAGGGAAAAATTATTTTCTTTGAAATAAAAACTGCAATGGATGCCCGCTTATGTATAAGGCAAGCTCTCGGACAATTGATGGAGTATGCTTTTTTCCCTTATATAAATACAGAGCACGCTCAAAAGCTTGTTGTCGTTGGAATTGGAGAAAAAACTGCTGAAGTAATAGAGTATCTTAAGAAACTCAAAGAACAGTTTTATATTCCGATTGATTATTTACAGGTGTAAATTGTTATATACAAGACAAAACTAAAATGATAGCTTTTAAGAAACTCCTAAACAATTGATTTGTGAATTTTTTTTATCAGTATCTTTATAATAGGAGGGTTATATGATTCTGGATAGAGTAGAAATAAAAAATTTCAGATCAATAAAGGATGTTACGATTTCCTTTGGAAATAAAGGACTTATCCTTATTGGAAAAAATGAAGCTGGTAAAACAAATATACTTAAGGCAATTGCGGCTTTGTTTGGTGAATATAAAGTAACCAATAAAGATAAAAGGAAAAGAATTCAAAATGAAAAAATTGAATCTTATTATATACGAGGAGTTTTCAAATTATCAGAGAAAGATAAACAGATAATTAGAACGGATTTAGAAAAGAATTTTAAAAATTCAAATATTATTATATTTGATAATGGGAAAAAAATAGAAGATTACATTGATAGTAATTTCAGCGACTTCTTAATTTGCATAAAAATTGAAGAGAATGAATCTCCATATTTTTCGTATTGGAAAATTGATGAAAATAAAGGATTTAATCAGAAAGAAAAAATTTATGTAGCACAAGATGGGGTATCATTAACAAAAGAAGTATCATCAAAAGAATTTGATATAGAGAAATATTGTTTTGATAAATGTCAAAAAATATATAATTCCGATCCCTATAATTGTCATTATTGGAAATATTCTACTAAGTATTTAATTCCTCATGATATCGCTATCTCAACTTTTACAAAAGATCCAAATATATGTGTACCACTTTATAATATTTTTCAATTATGTAATCGAAATGATGTTGAACAAGAATTTTCTGATGCACTCTCAGAAGATGGAGATTATGCAAATTTATTAGAACAAGTATCAACTGAGACTACAAAAGTTTTTAGAAGAATATGGAAGGACTTTAAAGATACAAAAATTGAATTACTTTCAAGCGGAACTGAAATTCTTACAAAAATTTCAGAAAAGGCTAAATATTCTTTTGAGGATAGAAGTGACGGTTTCAAAAAATTTATTTCAATATTGTTAATGCTATCTACAAAAGCTCGGTCTAATGGTTTAACAGACCATGATATAATTTTAATTGATGAACCTGATCAAAGTTTATATCCAACAAGTGCAAAATATCTAAAAGACGAGCTTTTAAAAATTTCAGAAAATAGTTATGTAATTTATACAACTCATTCGCAATATATGCTTGATACAAGCAATATACAGCGTCACTTAATTGTTAAAAAAGAAAATGATGTCACTACAGTAACATCACCTACAGAACTATCGCAATATTCAGAAGACGAATTGTTATTAAGAAGTATAGGTACAAGTATTTTTGAATGCCTAAAAGAGAATAATTTAATTTTTGAAGGATGGCTTGATAAAGAGGTTTTTGAACGTTATTGCGAAATAAAGAAAATAAAAAAAGAATTTGAGAATATTGGAAAAGTATTTTTAAGTGGAATCTCTGGAGTAGAAACATTAGTTCAACTTCTTATTTTGGCTAATAAGAAGTTCTTAGTTATAGCAGATTCTGATACAACATCTACTTCAAAAAAGAAAGCATTTGTAGAACATTATCCAGAATATGAATCTTCTTGGATTGAATATAAAGAATGCAATGATTCAATAGAAACTTTGGAAGATTTTTTCACGGATGATTATATAAAACGTTCAATAAAGAATAATTTATCAGAGAATTATACTTATGATAATTCAAAATCTGCAATAGCCAATATAACAAGTGCTGCAAATAATGAAAAGACAAAGATACAAAGCTTTAAAAAATTGCTTGCAAAAGATTTTACTTAGTAATTGCAATAACAAGTTGAAATAGTTCAAAAAAATTAAGATGTCCTTTTATATATCATGTCCAGTTCAGATTCAAACATCTGTTCCGGAGTATGGTATCCCAGGTTTTTACGTGGAAG